>Ga0193753_10000142_pt1 | contig 66898 bp, 54 predicted proteins | sample H1c2metaG_FD_144925 | JGI IMG/M metagenome (GOLD analysis project Ga0193753, IMG submission 144925) | Soil microbial communities from a riparian zone of the East river system, Colorado, United States - H1c2 | ecosystem: Environmental > Terrestrial > Soil > Riparian zone | place: USA: East...
TGCCGAGATTGCGCACCATCTTCTGTTCGTGGGCTTGCTGAAAGGCTTCGATGGCTCCGCCCTTGGCGAAGATCTCGTCGATGTCTTCCTGGGTGCCGACGTCGTGGAGCTGCCAGCTATCGATGTGATTGGTGTTAAGGAGCTTGAGTGAGACTTCGAGATTTTTAAGAGCGGCGTCGCGGGTGCGTTCCTTGGTTTTGCTGGCGATGAAGACCTGATCGCGGTAGCCTTTGAGGCCTTTGCCGAGATACTGCTCGCTCCAGCGTTCGGGACCGCCGTAGATGGCGGAGGTGTCGAAGTAGTTGACGCCTAGCTCGAGGGCCTTTTCGATGATGGGAATAGCGACTGCGTCGTTGTGGGTTTTTTCGAGTGCTCCCTGACCGCCGAGGCCAAAAATTCCGGTGCGGAAGCCGGTTTTGCCGAGGTTGCGTGTGGGCATCATCTGTTGGACGGCTTGAGCTGAGGCGCGATAGGACTGTGGAGTGGTTGATTCGGCTTGAGCCGTGGAGGGAAGGGTGGCTTGTACCAGGCCGGCAGCGACGGAGGCTCCGCCTGCTTTGAGGAAGTTGCGGCGGCCTTGATTTTGAGCAGTGCTGGATTCGCGAGGGGTCTTCATAGAGTGGTAGAGGTCACCTGTGTGATGGCGCGATGGTATCGTTGCCGATATATGGTTGGCAACGTTTTGAGATTGTTACTGTGAAGTTAGGGGCTGATAGTTGGAGTTCGTTGTCGTTACCTGGAGTTGTTTGGCGGTGGCATTGAGATCGGTTTTCTGGACGTAGTGGGTGCCGTCGGGGAGACTGGCAAATTGGACTGCGAGGGTGACGGCGTCCTTTGGATCGTCCATGTATGTTTTTACGTTGATTGTGCTGATCTTTTTGGCCGCAGTGTCGAATGAGAGAGTCATCTGGTCGCCAGGAAGGGCGTAGTCGTGAAATACGATGTCCGCTGTGCCTGAGCCTTTGTTGAGCGAGGCTTTGCCGGACTGGAAGGCCTGCTGCATACGTTGCGGATCAGGTGGCACGTAGAGGGCGAGGAGGGTCTTTATCTGCTCGCCGTATTCCTTGGCCTCTTCCTTCTTTTTCTCGATGACTTTTTCTTTAAGTCTGCCGCCACGGCGTCCTGCCTGTTGTTGTTGCGTTTGCTGCTGTGGCGCGTCGATTGGCGTCTTCTGTACTTTTCCGTCGGGACCGTAGCGGGCGAGGGATTGCTTTGGTGGCCTGGGTTCGCCTTTGAGCGTGACGTCGGTCGTCTCTGTCCACTGATATCGGTGAAGCTTCTTTTGGTTCTCTGCGGTTGATTGCTTTATCTCCGCCAGTCGTTGTTGCAGCTCTCCGTTGGTTGGGGCCTGGGCGATTGCGGGAGCAATCATCGCCAACATTGCTGTAGCGGCGAAGAGAGCGCGGAGTTTAGAGGCGGGGACGAAGAGGTGTGCGCAGATAGATTGCCCTTTGTGCATGGTCGCTCCGATTTGAAGGATCGTAGGATTGCGGGGCCGAGGCGAATATTAGTTCGATAAGTAGCCGATCCACTGAGTCGGGATCGGCCCTATGGACTGACCACACTATGGTCGGGTCTGCTGGGCAGGATGTCAAGCTGCGATGACGTATGGAGGCTAGGGATTTTCTCCGTAGATGCTTACAGTGAAGCAATGGTCGTTGAAGCGGTAGCTTCTGGAGAGACGGAAGGATGAGGTTCGTTTGTGAACCTCGTACTGAGTGCCGGTGACGACAGTCGGCACGGAGAGTAGGCAGGCGGCGTTCAGGCAGGGGATCTTGGACTTCCAGGCGCCGGCGAGCATGTTGGTAATCTCGCCGAGGCCGTCGAGTACAGTTTCGTCGACGACGGTGACTTCCATACCGGCCATACAGGCGGTCATCTGCATGGCTCCTTCGGCGCTTACCAAAACGGTGTAGGCACCACTGAGCGCACCGGCGAGGCCGATGACGGCGGTAAGGGTCTTGGACTCGTAGTCGGCGCTGGTGATGTCGGGTGCTACGCTCACGGGTACTCCCAGCATCAGGCCCAGAACTTCTTCCACGCTTTGATCGAGGATCGTTGTGTCGGTGATGTTGGAGAGAAAAGCAGTCTGCTTTAGTTCGTCTATCAATTGCGCCATTCGGTAGTCTCTTATCCCAGACATCAGAGGGTCAGTGCCCACAGATTGTCTGTGTGGTTTCGCCGTGCTCGCTGTCTTGAATGCCTTATCGGCGTGCGATGACGATGGATGAGAAATGTTTACGAGCTTTCGGTGAGTGATCCTTAGAGCTGCAGGCGTATCTTGAGCTTGGTGAATCCAGCAGCTATTGCCAGAACGATTGCGGTGAACACGACGGAGCGCATGACTCCCGGCCAACCGGAGTTGAGGTGTGTCGCAAAGTAGGTGATGCCGAATAAAGGAACAAAGAAGTAGTAAAAATCAGGGATCAGATAGGTCAGCAATGTGTTTGAACCCGCGGGACGGGCGAAGAATGCCCATGCGGTTCGTTTCTTCACGTCGCAGACCCAGTAGAGCAGTGTGAAGAGAAGGACCGCGGCTCCGGCACTGTTGAGACACCAGGTGGGTGTGGCCCTGATCTTGGAGATGCCGAGCGATGTGAGAAACCAGCCTGCAACGAGAGCCGAAAAGCCGAAGGTAAGCCCCAGAAGGATCTTCTGGCGAAGAGACTGCCAGCGATGGGCGCCGAGGAAGATGATTGATGTGACGATTCCGGCCATGATCAGTGAGGCAGAAGATCCGTTATGAAATGGCCAGATATAAAGCGGGACGTGACGGATGAGAGCGTTTCCTTGGACTGCGCAGAAGGCGTTGAACGTCACTAACGCGACAAGCCACGCGAGAGGAGCCCAAAGCCAGCGGCGCGTGGGGATATAGAGGATGGCCACGGCGAAGTAGGTGTAGCCGATGATGCCGAGTATTTCGGGATAAGAACCATCGATCCAGGCAGCGTGTCCGTCATGCGTTGTACGGCGAAAGATCGCGAACATTACGACCGTTAAGACAAGGCCGAAGAGGCGCAGCCAGCGATGTAACGTCGTGGCGCGCTCCGATCCTTTGTAGACGCTGAGGAAGAGTGACGCGCCTGTGAGCGCGAGAATCGCCCAGAGATAGCGATTGATACCCATGCGGGCGGGGTCGGCCAGCTCGACATTGGCCAGAATGAGTCCGAGGACGATGAGGCTGCCAGCTCGAATGATGACGTGAAGCCAGAGCGCGGGCATGGACGGATTCTTCTTCAGGCGCTGCTGAATGGCGAGCGGAATCGACAGGCCGACGATGAAGAGGAAGAACGGGAAGACCATGTCGACGTAGGTCATGGCATTGATGTTGGCTGCCATGTGGTGGGTCCACCAGGGCAGGCCGTGGACGCTGTCGAGATCGTTGACGAAGATCATGACGACCATGGTGAGGCCGCGGAAGATATCGATGGAAGCCAGACGCGTTGTCGTGGATTGTCCCGTTGTACTGATGAAGGGAGTGGGTGCTGCTGTGGTCATTTCTTTCCGCCTTGTGCGCTGAGTTTCTTGTACAGTCCGGCGTCGATGATGTCCAGTAGCTTGGCTGAGAGCTGCATGAGAGAACGACGTAGCGAGATGTAGTTATGGATTGAGGCTATAATTCCCGTGCGTCAGAAGCCGGACGAGCGGCTCTTCCTAAGGAGGCAGAAGGTGCTTAGATTGAAGGCAAATGGAGTTTTAAGGTTATTCGCGGCGCTGTGCGTGACTTTGATTTGTGGCGCTTGTCTTTCGGCGCAAAAGGTCACTACGGATTACAACAAATCGCAGGATTTTTATCGGTACCATACGTATTTCTGGGCCAATGTTAAAGCCCCCAACGATCTATGGACGCAACGGATTAAGGATATCGTGAATGCACAATTGGACACCAAGGGTTGGAAGATGGTGGACCAGGGTACCGCCGATGTTGCGTTGTCGGCATTGGTAATGACGCAGGATCAGCCTCAGCTGAATACGTATTACAGCGGTATGGGTGGTGGCTGGGGATATCGTGGCTTCGGAGGCATGGGTACGGCAACGACCACGACAACAAACTACAGGACTGGAACGTTCGTTCTCGACATGTTCGACGCCAAGAGCAAACAGTTGGTGTGGCGCAGCGTTGGAACCGACACGGTGGCAGGCGATCCGGATAAGAACGAGAAAAAGCTGGCCAAGACAGCTCAAAAGATGTTCAAAAATTTTCCGCCTAAGACTGGCGGTTAGTTCTGGGGATTTAGGGAGAATAGGAATGCAGGGCGGCCGATCTCGTGAGATGAGATTGGCCGCTTTTGCGTAGTGCTGCTTTAAATGTTCCATGGGTGAGAGAAGGGTCGTTGGGTGGGGGTGGATCATCCAATGGATATGAGCGAAGGGAAGAGTGGGTTGCGGCTTTCTGTGTTGGATCAGTCGCCGGTGCCAGCGGGAAGTACGCCGGCCGAGGCTTTGCAGAACTCGATTGCGCTGGCGCGACGGGTGGATGAGCTTGGATATACACGGTTTTGGATGTCAGAGCACCATGCGATGGATACGCTGGCGTGTACGGCTCCCGAGATTATGTTGGCTCGGATTGGGGCGGAGACAAAGCGGATCCGGATTGGATCGGGCGGGATCATGCTGCCGCACTATACGTCGCTGAAGGTGGCGGAGGTATTTCGCACACTGCATGCGCTTTATCCAAGCCGGATCGATCTGGGGATCGGGCGCGCTCCCGGAGGCGGTCCAATTGAGGCGATGGCGTTGCGGCGGAATCGCAAGGTGCAGCCGGTGGATGATTTTCCGGAACAGGTGAGCGAGTTGCTGGCGTTTCTGGAGGGCGATTTTCCGGAGTCGCATCCGTTTGCGAAGATCAAGGTTTCGCCGGAGATGCCGGGCGGGCCGGATGTGTGGATGCTGGGGTCAAGTATGTGGAGTTCGGCTGCGGCTGTGGAGTTTGGGCTGCCGTATTCGTTTGCTCACTTTTTCAGTCCGGTGGCTACACGGGCGGCAATTGAGACTTATATGCGAAGTTTCCGGAGGGGTGTGCGACGGGAGAAGCCAGAAGCAACTGTCGCGGTAGGCGTGATCTGTGCGGAGACCCAGGAGGAGGCGGATTTTCTGGCTTCGAGTGTAAAGCTGCTGCAGCGACGGATTCGCCTGGGAGATCGGAGGCCGGTGGCTTCGCCTGAAGATGCTTTGCGGGAGTTGCGGTTGCTCGGGGAAGTGCCGATGGAGGAAGGCGAGTGGCCGCGGTATTTTGTGGGAACTCCAGCAAAGGTGCGAGAGAAACTAGAGCAGATGGCCGGAGAGTTAGAGATTGGAGAGTTGGTGGTGAATACGATTGTTTGGAATCACGCGAAACGGCTGAGGAGTTATGAGTTGCTGGCGGGGGAGCTTGGATTAGGGCTGGATTGATCGAGTGGGACGTTTGATCAATAGCCATGTTTTCAGGCATTTCGTTTGAGTAGATTTCCTTCAATGCAGTCTTCGCAGTATGGGATGCGGCCGATCGCGTAGTTATGAGTTGCTGGCGGCTACAGCAAAAAGATCAGATTAGGAGTGCAGAAATTGCCTGATTGCTGAAGGGTCTATTCGAATCTCAGTCGGAAGCTCATTGAGGATCGAGTGGTAATCACCGAAGCCGAGCGGACGATATTCTTCGACGAGGTTCGGCAGCTCTTCCTGAAGCACTGTGGATTTTGGATTCAGCTTCGTGACGATAGCCAATCCGCTGGGCCACGTGGGTACGATGCCGATTTTCAGGTCTGGTCTTTTGCGCACAAGGATAAGCATGGTCTTCCATACGTCACCGGTATAAAACTGCGCCTCACGCGGATTTGCGGCAGTTGCCTCGTCAAGCGGGATGCAGTCGTGAAACATGATGGCGGAGCCGGGCGCGGACAACTTCTCCAGGTTGACGAAGTCGCGCAACGCCTGATCGTAGGTGTGAAGGCCATCGATAAATGAAAGGGAGATGTTTTCGACTCCGGGAATTGCACCAGCGTCGGCCTGAGCAAAAAAATCGTCGCTCGTCATCTCGAAGATCCTGGCGTTTGAGCGTGATTTGCACCTTGGTGCAGGATCGATGCCGATGGCTTTTGCTGTGGACGGGACCAATTTCAAAGAGTCTCCGCGACTTACGCCGATCTCAACGTACAGATGCGGGCGGACGATCCCATGAACCCACTCGAGGACTTTGAAGTATTTCGGGCCAGGGAACCGTTTAATTGCTTCTTTTTCGTGGAGTTCGAATTGTTTCCTGCTATAGAGGTCAGCCATGGGTACTCTCAGACGCTTGGATTAGGAACAGGCGATCTTTGGAGCTTTGACCAGGAAGAAAAGAAGACAGTCTTTCATCACAATTGTCGGAAAACGGCATTCGCTATTTGCGTGATGAATCGATGTTTTTAATTTTATGACGTTCCAGTTGCCGTATCGAGGAATCTTGCTAATAGCTACGACTCACTGTCTCGGAAGACGTAGGGCATAAATCGAATTCAGATTAGCACGGGTTTTCGGGCCGTCCAGATGAAATCTTTGTTTGTCGAGGTAAGTGCATAGGCTGTAGCGAGGTGTGGGGGTAGTGACTTATACCCCTACCTAATGGCCCGCAGCTTCTTCGGGGAAGAGGCGGATGTCGTCAACGCCGCGGTAACGCTCGGCGAAGTCCATGCCGTAACCGATGACGAACTGATTCGGGATCTTGAAGGCTACGTAGTCGGCCTCGATGGGGACGAGACGCCGCTCAGGTTTGTCGAGGCAGGTGGCGATCTTCAGCGAGGCGGGCTTGTGCTGGAGCATCAGACCGCGAAGATAGCTAAGGGTCAAACCGGTGTCGAGGATGTCTTCGACGATGATGACATGCTTGCCTTCGATGGGATTGTCTATGTCCTTGATGAGCTTGACGGCGCCGGAGGAGACGCGCGCACGGCCGTAGCTGGAGACGGCAACGAAATCGAAGGTGTTGTCGACCTGGATGGCGCGGGCGAGGTCGGCGAGGAAGATGGCCGCGCCTTTGAGGACACCAATCAGAACGATTGACTGGCCCGCATAATCGGCGGTGATCTGGGCTCCGATGGCTTTGGTTCGTTCGGCGATCTGCTCCTTGGTGAAGAGGACAGGCATAGTTTCGGCGGGTGGGAACGTGGGGGTGCTATTGGACATAGAGGTTAAAGGGTAGCGCGAATACGCGGCTCAGGCAAAGCGTTGGCTATACTTAAGCTAGCGAGGATTATGTTTCCCTATATCAATATCGGTCCCGTACACCTGGGAACGTTTGGGCTGTTTCTGTGGTTGGCTGCTGTGGTTGCAACGGTTGTGCTGCATAAGAATTTTGTGCGGAACCGCGTGGATGCCGATGCGTTGAGCGTGGTGGCGTTTGTGGTGATTGCGGGCGTCATTGGAGCGAAGGCATGGCATGAACTGCAGAATCTGTCGGAGCTGCGGTCGTCGATGCGCCAGATTGCGCTGCCAGGGTGGGGGCATCCCTTCGATATACTGGTGGGCTTTCTGCATTGGTTTCAGGCGGGATTTGCGTGGTTTGGCGGGATGCTGGCCGGGATTGCGATGCTGATGTGGCAGGGCCGGGTCGCGAAATCTCCAGATGGAGCAGGATCGCTGGGCGCGGTACGGATGCTGGATCTGGCGGCTCCGGCGGCGGCGATCGGCTACGGTGTGGGCAGAATTGGGTGCCTGACTTCAGGCGATGGAGACTACGGGATTCCGACGACATTGCCGTGGGGCGTGCACATGGCTCCCGATGCCCTGGTGCCGACGACGGCGCTGGTGCATCCTACTCCGCTGTATGAACTGCTATTTTCGCTGGCTCTGGGATGGCTGCTTTGGCGGCTGGGACGCAAATTTCATCCAGTGGGCTGGATGACGGGACTTTACCTGGTGCTGAGTGGACTGGGGCGGTTTCTGGTGGAGTTTGTTCGAATCAATCCCAAGCTTTACCTGGGCATGAGCAATGCTCAAGTGGCGGCGTTGGGATCAATGGTCGTTGGACTGATTGTAATGGTGGTGGCTGGACGACGGAGTACCGCTGTCCAGCCGGTGGTTGAGGTTAGTTCGTAAGATTACTTGGACATTTGTTCGCGGACCGGTTCCTGTGGGGCGGCGAAGAAGGTGTTGGAGATGAAGCCGCCTAGGATCGCCCCGAGAATGGGAGCTACCCAGAAAAGCCATAACTGACTCAGGGCCCACCCGTGGACGAAGAGCGCCGGTCCGGTGCTGCGGGCCGGGTTGACCGACGTATTGGTGACTGGGATGCTGATCAGGTGGATCAGTGTGAGGCAGAGGCCGATGGCGATTGGGGCAAAGCCTTTGGGGGCACGCTCGTCGGTGGATCCAAGGATGATGAGCAGGAAGAAGCAGGTAAGGACGACCTCAGCCACGAAGCAGGCCAGCAGGGAATAGCCCCCCGGAGAGTGCTCGCCGTAGCCGTTGGAAGCAAAGCCCCCGGCGAGTGAGAAGTCTGCCTTGCCGCTGGCGATGATGTAGAGAACGCCTGAAGCGACGATGGCTCCGGCCACCTGGGCGACGATGTAGGGGATCAGTTCGGAGGCCGGGAAGCGCTTGCCTACCACAAGGCCGACAGAGACCGCCGGATTAAGATGGCAGCCCGAGACGTGGCCGATGGCGAAAGCCATCGTTAGAACAGTCAAGCCGAATGCCAGTGAAACGCCGACGAAGCCGATTCCAAGGCCGGGGAATGCAGCAGCGAGGACAGCGCTTCCGCAACCACCGAAGACAAGCCAGAAGGTTCCAAAAAATTCGGCCAAGGCACGTTTAGACAGCGGCATAGGACCACCTCATTCTTTCCATTAACAGATAATTTGAGTTCGATTGTGCGGGCCCAGGAGTACAGACTATCCGGAGCGAAAGCTGCGAAGCTCCGGACGCGAGGATATTAACACGGAAACAGTGTCGTGTTCTTCAGAAAGTATCCTGCGGATTGATGTTACGAAATAGTGAGGGATGGGAGCCTAGAGACGCTTGAGGTAGGCCTTGGCTTCATCGAGCTGGGGGAAGAGGCGCTCTTCGGCCTGGAACTCACGAGAGTGGACGCAGCGGCGCCCAGCCTTCACGCGGACAGGATGTTTGAGGTGCAGCATCTCGTGGTACAGAAGGTATTCGATCGCGCAGCGAGGTGTATCGGGGCGGTCGAAGACTCGGCTGACGACGATGGTGTTATGGGCGGCGTCGTAGTGGCCCAGCATTCGGCGTGCATGGTGGGCGCTCCACGTGAGGGTGGGGCGGCCCAGGAGACCGTGGAAGAAGCGTGTGTTGAGAGACTCGAAGACCTCGTCGAGGTCGTAGTGATGGCCTACAGGAGTAAGGATGCGCTTGCGCCCACGGGTCTGCCGGATATGCTCGGCCTGCCGGGAGACGGCCTCGGAGGAGACGTGGCGGCGATAGCGGTCGGCATGGGTGGGCGCAATGGGCTTTTTGTACAGCTTGGCGAGCAGAATGTGAGCGATGGCGCGGTGTACGGCTTCGGGTGCATGTTCTAGCAGGTCGGAGAGGCGGACGTGGAGGCGGCCTTCGCGGAGGCGAATGGTGGTGTTGAGGCTGGTGAACCGGTGGAAACGGATATCGAGCGGAGGTATGGGTGCGCGGGGCCTAAGGTCCCGGTACTGCTCTTCAAATATGGGGATAAGCGGGGACGACACTGTTTTTCGAGATTAGCACGGTGGCTGGCTGCGTCCAATACGGCTCATCCGACGTGGCCGGAAAGAACTAAATCATTGAATGAGCTTTGGCATATTCTTTTTTCCATCATTTCAAAATGCATGGAATAACAGTCTCTCTAAATATCCTTAATAGAGATGCTTTAGGCGTAAACATCGAGAAGTACTTTCAGCTATCGAGCAGTAAAACGACACCGACAGTGACGAATAATGCAGCCAACCATCGCCTCTTGTCCACATTCTCATGCAGGAAGAGTTTTGCCGCGGCCGCATTCCCAACGTAAGTCAACGAGGCCGTAGCCGGAGCCGCAAGCGACAGATCTACGATGGAAAGCGTGTAAAGCATCGCGAAGAAGTTCAGCGCCATGCACAGCGCTCCGGCAAGAAACAATGGACTCGAAAGCACAGCCCGAATCGCTCCCGGCAAACCACTTTTCTCCCGAATAATGTCCAGGTCTCCTAGTCGCCGCATCGCCGCCGCAATCAGGCACTCGCCTGTAATCGCAAGTGCAGCGACCATCAGAATCGCGCTCCAGGTTCGCAGCAGGGAAGCAGAAGGCATTGCAGTCATCAGCATCATCATTCTTATCGCCCTGCTCCCGAATCCATCAAGTCCAACTCATGATGTTCGGGCTCATGCTCCGTTCGCGATGGTCCATTCGCCACAAAACCAACGGCACACACAATCAATCCGATACCGGCCCACCGATATACGGAAAGATGCTCATGCAGCCAGAAATGGCTGAGCAGGGCAACGACAACATAGCCAAACGCCGTGGCCGGCATCACGAAGGTAAGATCGGCCCACGAAAGAGCTGTCATATAGCTGGCGAAGAAACCGATGAGGAGAAGAATTCCGGAGGCGACAAAGGGATTGAAGAGCGCATGCCAGAGGAGGCCGAGATGATGAAAGTCGACTGCGCCGACTTGGGCCATGCCGCGAGAGAGCAACGTGTCGCCTACCGATGCCGTAAGCATAATAGCGATAAGGATGGCGTATTGGGATGGCTTTAGACGGTGAGTCATTGTGAGGCTTGCTGGACGTTTTGAAATGGAACGTCTCTATCAAGGGTATCAAAGCAATTCGATTTTTGACTGGGAATACGCATCACTCTCGATCAAAGATTCCATCTCTTTGCTATTCTTTTAGCCGCATCAAGCCGCATTGTTCCGCGGTTCCTTTCTTTCAAGTACAACCTATCAACGAAGTTGGATTCACGGAGGGCAGATGGCACTATCCAAGCTCTTGTTAATCATGACTGCGCTTGTGGGAACTCCCCTGTACGCGAGCGTTTCGGTTCAACTTACATCGCCTACCTCGACTATTGAGGTCGGCCAAGCCCTTACTTTCACAGCCACAGGTAAGGATTCAAAAGCGAACGCGAGCAGATTTTCTTATCAGTTCACCATGCGTCCTCATAACCAGGGAAAGTTTACGGTCATGCAGGATTATTACTGGACGAATACTTTTCCATGGACGCCAAGCGATCACGAAGGTGTGTATGACATCGGTGTAACCGCCTGGTCTTCTGCCACAGGAGAAAGTGCACCGACCTACGTCACGGTTCATGTCAATCCTCGAGTAACAGGTACCACTCCCGTAGTCTCGAATACGAACAATTCGCTCGTGGCTCTCTACAGTGCACCGGCCTGCACTGCTCCTACCCAGATGCGCGTGCAGTTCAAACCATCCGGTTCGACTACTTCGGTCGACACGCCCTACAAACCATGCAACGGTTTGACGATGAATTTTTATATCGCGGGTATGTTGGCAAACACCACCTACACCATCCAACACTCTCTAACGACAGGTAGCGTCGGTCCGCCCGTTACCTACACCACGGGTAAACTGCCTACCAACATCAATATTCCTACGCATCTCCTTCTGACAGGCGATGAGTCTCCAACCGCTACAACGTATCCTTTTCTTCTTCATGCGACGGATGGAGCGGCGCCCTATGCGACCGATCTCAATGACAATGTCGTTTGGTATCGAACACCCAATTATCCGTATGACAGCGGCTATATGACTCATCTGATCCCCGGTGGAACTTTTCTGACCATCGACGACGATCCGGTCGATTCAAAGGCCGTTTGCAAAGGTGCATCTGCCACTGCTTGCGGCGATCATCAGTTCCTGCGTGAGTATGATCTTGCCGGCAACGTTATCCGATCCACCAGTTGGGCCGTGGTAAACGACAAAGTCAACGCTCTGCGAGCTTCACAGGGCGGCTCCCAGGTGAGGTTAAATTTCTTCTCTCACGAGGGGATTCGCCTGCCGAACGGTTACACCGTGACGCTCGCGACCGACGAGGAGGTCAAGAACCTGACGACCGGAACCCAGGATGTATTCGGTGACGTCGTCATCGTTCTTGATACCAACTGGCAAGTCGTGTGGGCCTGGAATTCGTTCGACTATCTCGACATCAACCGTATGACCATCGGTGGAACATGTGTCGCCGCTGGACCTGGCTGTCCCGCTCAATTCTTCCGCAAAAAGCCCAATGGACAGCTTTATTCCGAAGCTCTCGACTGGACACACGCTAATTCCGTCTCCTACGACCCGAGCGATGGAAACCTGATCATCTCTTTCCGGCACCAGTCGTGGGCTGTCAAAATCAACTACAAAAACGCCCGACGCAATGGAGATATCGTCTGGAAGCTTGGCTATGATGGCAGCTTCGCTCTCGCTTCCGGCTTTCCTGTAAGCGATTGGTTTTCCGGCCAACATGATGTTCAGTTCCAGTCAAACGGTCTGCTTACCTTGTTCGACAACAACAATGCGAGTTCAGTGACCGAGCAAACCGGCGGAACTGCACACGGCCAAGCCTGGAATCTCGATACGTCAACCATGACTGCCACGCCAGTTGTAGATATTGATCTTCGCGTGATCTCCCAAGCTGTGGGAAGTGCCGTCTTACTGTCGAACGGCAACTACGAGTGGCAGGCTGGTTTCATCAACAACGATCAGGCGCAGACCTTTGAATACACTCCTTCAGGAAGCCTGATATACAAACAACAAAGCAATGCGCTAACGTATCGAAGCTTCCGCCTGACTGATCTCTACACCCCTTAGCAGGAGTACTTAAATATCAAACGGGGATCCTGGGTCCCCGTTGATATTTACTGCCTTCGATAACTACTTACGCATTCATGCTGACGGATTCCTGCTGCTTCAGCGCGTTCTCTTCCTTCTTTGCACGGGCAGCCTTATTACGCTGCGAACGAAGCTTCATGAAAGCCTTCGCCTCAACGTAAAGCCGCGGCACATCGCGGTTCACGACGGCCTTCCAGACCACGCGGAACGCAGCCTTCGGACGGAAGTAGTACTCGTCGTAAAACTTGTGCACCATCTCCATCACGTACTCGGTGGGAAGGCCCGGATACTCGATGTGCGCCATCTGGTGTCCACCGCCGTCTTCCATCTTTTCGTTGGTGATGAAGTTGTTCTTCTTGGCAAAGTCGTAGAACTCTGTTCCAGGATAGGCATGGGCCACCGAAACCTGAATCGTCTCGCAGTCCAGGGTCTTCGCGAAGTTGATCGTATTGCGAATCGACTCCCTCGTCTCGCCCGGCAGGCCAAGGATAAAGTCCGCGTGAATGATCAGCCCAAGATCATGGCAGTCCTTCACGAAGTCGCGCGCACGCTCAACCGTCGCGCCCTTCTTGATGTTCTTCAGAATCTGCGGATCGCCCGACTCAAAGCCCACAATCAACAACCGGCAACCGGCATCCTTCATCGCCTTGAGGGTGTCGCGATCAGTCGTCACACGCGAAGTGCAGGACCACGTAATCCCCAGTGGCTTCAGCTTCTCGCAAAGTTCGATGGTGCGCACCTTTTGGATGTTGAAGGTATCGTCGTCGAAGAAGAACTCCTTCACATGAGGGAAGTTTTCCTTGGCCCACTTCATCTCGGCAGCAACGTCATCGGTCGAGCGCTTGCGCCACGCATGGCCAGACAACGTCTGCGGCCACAGGCAGAACGTGCACTGCGCCGGGCATCCACGTGTCGAATACAGCGAGATATACGGATGCAGCAGGAAGGGAACGTTGTAGCGCGTCACGTCCATGTCGCGCTTGTAGATCTTGGTCGCCCACGGCATCGCGTCCAGGTCTTCCACCTGCGGACGGTCCGGGTTGTGCTGAATCACACCACTCGCGTCCTTGTAGCTGATGCCAAGAATCTCGTTCAGCGGCTTGCCATTCGCATACTCCACCACGGAGAAGTCGAACTCGCGGCGGCAGACGAAATCGATCACCTCGCACTCATTCAATGCGCGATCCGGATCGGTCGTAACCGGAGGCCCAACGAACGCAATCTTGATCGAAGGGTTGGCATTCTTGACGGCCCGAGCCAGCCCATGGTCTCCGCTCCACCCCACCGTCGAGGTAAAGAGCACAAGAAACTCATAGCCCTTGGCGATCTCGATCGTCTCTTCAGCCGACACGTGATGCGGCGGCGCATCCAGCAGCTTGGAGCCCTCCAACATGCCGGCCGGGTAGGCCAGCCATACCGGGTACCAGTAAGATTCGATCTCGCGGGTAGCGGGCCAGCGGGAGCTGGCACCACCGTCAAAGTTCTCAAAGGAGGGCGGGTTCAGAAACAATGTCTTCAGCGGCATAATAATTAGTCTAATTTTACCATTCAGTTACGAGTTCCGGGGGCTTTTATGACGTTCCGCCCAAGGTTCCATCGAGTTAGGTGCGACACTTTCAAGGCTTTGGCGCATCAACTGGTTGCATCTGCGCAGCCGTCTTTAGCCACGATTCAAGATCCCCGGTTTGGCGCAATAGTCTGATCTGCGACTCCCGCGCCTGAAATTTCGCGTCTAGAGCCGCAAGAAATTTATCTCTCTCGGCGATGCGCGACATCTGCTCGTCCTTCGGTGTCATCTGCGGTCCCGCTGGGTTGCCGGTGCCTGCCTTAAGTTGCACTTCCATGACAGCCAATTGCTGTTGCGCCAGCTGTTGATCGAGACCGGCCACCTCGGCTCGCGCGGCAAGTTCCGCCGTGGCATGCTGGAGCTTCGACCGGCCGTCCAGGAACTGGTCGCGAGCAACATCGGCCTCGCGCCGTGCCCGTACCGCCTCCGCTGCCGATTCTCGTGACTTGGCGCGGTTAACCGAATCGAAGACCGGAAACTTAATATCAACGCCGATGCCCGCGTTGTTGCTCTGGAAATTCTTGTAGAACAAATCGTAGTTGTTGAACTTTGCGAACAGGCTGTACTGTGCGACAAAGTAGATCTGCGGACGCCAGAGATAGCGCGAATCGCCAAACGCGATCTGTTGCTTCGACTTTGCGATGGCATAGGCCGACTCGACCGTTGGGCTGGTAAGCGGCGCCGTGCCGGCCGTGTCTCCCGTCTGCGGCGTAATCTGGGGAATGCTCGAAGAGATAACATTCAGGTCTTGCACGGGAAACCCGGTTAGCCGCGCAAGATGCGCTTGGTCAATGGAAAATTCATTATCTCCGCGAAGCTTGGCGAGTTTGATCTGCGCAGCTGAGAGTTGTGCCGTCGTCAGATCGATTGGAGTGTCCTGTCCCGCGTCGAGCCGGTCCTGTACGATACTCACGAGTTTTGCACCAAATTCGGCCTGCTCTCCAAGTGCGGTCTGCCTCTGCATGTCACGGTCAAGCGCAAGGTAGGTAATCGCTGTGTCCTCGGCGACGGCCTGCCGTGCATCCCGCAGCATAAGGTTAGCCGCATCCAAAGATGCGCGTGCGGCGCGGATGTAGTCCTGCTGTGAAAAACTGACTAGCAGCGACTGGGATGTAAAATTGAAGATCGAAGGTTGTCCCAACGGAAACCCGTAGGACCATCCCAGGCCCGAACCACCCACCAGATTTGGAATGTATACGTCCCGCGTCTGCGTCAGGGCTGCAATCGCCTTATCGACCTCCGCCTTGGCCATCAGAACCTTCGGGCTATTTTTGAGCGCAAGATCAACGGCCGTGGTGAACGATATCTGCGCCCTGGCAGGTATCGCCGCGAAGGCGAACGCAGAACACGTAATGAGTAGACGAAGGTGACGGATCATGCGTCCTGAAATGCTCCTGAGACTGGCTGAAGACTATCGTATCTTCTTTCCTCTACATACCCTGCATTGCCTTGCGCGCAGGAACATAGTTTGAGGCCATGGCAAGTGCAGCGGCATACTCCCGATGCGCGCCGTCACTATCGCCCCGTTTCATAAGAAGATCGCCAAGCTGAACGTGCACCTTGAACGCAGGAGCGCCATCCGACTTCGCGGGAGAGGAAAGATACTCACGTAGAAGCCTCTCCGCCAACTCGGGCGACCGGTTCACTGCCGTGACGATGCTTGCTGCATCCACGAGCACACTATCATTCCTGCGATCTGCCTCAACACCGGCCTGCACAGCGGCTAGCGCCTTATCCGGCTGCCCCTGTTCCTGATAAAACTGGGCGAGATCGATGAACGCCTCAGCAGTCTTACCGGCCGCTGCAGCCCCGCGGTACTCCGCTTCAGCAATTGCAGTGTCTTTCTTCTTATTGGCAATCTCTGCCAGCAGGCGATGGTATCGCGCCGCGGAATAAGGCTGCAATTGCTGGGCGAGCCGCTGCGCCTTATCCAAGCCTCCTCCAACAATTGCGGGAGCAGCGACATAGTATTCGCCGAGATCGCTCATCGCATGCACGTTGGCGGGATTCAGCTGGACCGCGCGCTCGAAGGCTGTCCGTACCTTCTTCGCAAGCGAGAAGGCCGACAGAGCATTAGCCTTCGATGCCTTAAGTCCATAGGCGCGTCCCAGCCACATCTGTGTGTCGCTATCGCTGGGATTGGCAACTGCCGCAAGCTCGCACTCACGGATCGCCTCATCGGCCATCTCCTGGGCGTAGTAAATCCTGCACAGAAGCTGGCGGGCCTTTGCATTTTCAGGGTGTGCCTTCACCATCTCATGCAGCAAAGCGGCTGCCTCGTCCACCCGGCCCTGTTGTAGAAAGCTATCCGCCTGTGCAACGTCTGCGCGAAGCGGAAGAGATACGGCGAGCAGAACCGAGAGGAAACAAAGCAGCCGGATAGGGAGTAGATATTTCGACATCGGCATGACTACTCGGCGATCTTCACAGCAAGACCATTCGTCAGATCACGGTTGTTCGTGGCGCTCAATGCGACCGTATCCTTCTCGGTAAGTCCCCCGGTGATCTCAACCCGTGTCAGGTTGACGACACCGACCTGCACCGGGGTACGAACCAATTTGCCCCCGATCACGCGAAATACGAAGTCGCTCGCTCCCTCGGTATGCAGCGCCTCACGTGGCACACTCAACACGTTGAACCGCTGCGACGTCGTGACGGTCACCGTCACATTCGTGTTTGGCAACAGGTCTCCATGAGCGTCATCCACCGTAATGATGGCTTCGCCCACATTTCTTGTGCCATACGTGATCACGGTCGAAGGCGCGCGGGTGATATGGCCATGCCATGTCTGGTTCGGCTTGGCAGGCCATACGATCTTCACCGCCTGACCGACAGCTAGTTCACCGATCTCCGGTTCATCAAAATAGGCGCGCACCTGGATGCGATTCAAATCGGCGACATCCAGCAGGTCTTCTCCTGCCGGAACAAAGTCGTAGGCAGACACCGGGATCGAATATACGGTACCGCTCAGCGGCGATCGAATATTCGAGGCTGCATAGCTGCTATGCGCAGCGGTAACGGTCGCTTGAGCATCCGCAAGCTGGGCTTGAGCGCGGGCATGATCACCCGTGCTGTAACGCTGTGTGCTGCGCTGCTGGGTGTTCTGAAGCAAGGTGGTCGCTTCCTGCAGCCGTTGCTCCGCAGATGCAATCTCGGCAGCTGATGCTGCTCCTTTTTGCTGCAACTGACGCAATGCAGCTAAATCGGACTCCGCCTGCTTCTTATGCATCTCGGCCCGGCTAAGGTCTGCCTGCAGCGCCAGCCGTTCCTCCTGCGATCCACTCTGCTGCAGATTCTGCAGGTTGAGCCGTGCGGACTCCAGCGTGGAGTTCGCCGTAGCTAGGCGAGCAACCGTATCGGCGTCGTCCATCTTTACCAGCAAATCCCCTACCTTCACCTTCTGGCCAACTTCGACGTATAGCTTTGAAACAACGCCAGGCGCAGGCGAATGGGCCTGAAATATCTCCACGGGTTCTACCCGGCCATTGGTCGATACCGTGCGCGACAGGTTCTGATGATTCACGGCTGCGACTCGTATCTCCACCTTTTCGCGGGTAAAGGAACGTACGGCCACAATAATCAGAATAACGACTGCGAGCAGGATGCCCCACAGCACAAAGGGATTCAGGCGTCTTGTCTCGAGAGTCGGCATCGGGTTGAATCGTCAGTATATAAGACGCCAACGCAATGAAAACGAAGCAGGGAATTTCATTCCGTCAACCATCGGACGCGGCGGGCTCAATACCTGATCTCCTCACTGCCAGGTAAAGCTGCTCGCAGATCGACCATCTCCAGCTCAAGACCTGGAAACTGTGGATTCGTCTTTGCCTTCAACCGATAGGCCACATCGATGCGCGATCCCTGTCGCAGCCCCAGCGCACTGCAGCGTTCCACCCAGTTCAAGCTACGGCTCCAACCCAGCGCGCTGAAACGCATCGTCTCGCCTTCACCTTGCAGTTGCAGGCATACATGCTTCTCTTTGATCAGGCGCACATCCGCCGTCAGCGTAACGCCACGCGTCATAAAGACCGGCTCGCGATTGCCAATGCCGAATGGCGCACACCGCATCAGCCAATCGAAGAAATCCTGCGTAAGATCACTCAGCGATACCTCGGCATCGCACTCCAGATTGGGCGTCAACATCGGCCCAACAAGCAGGGAAGCGCCATGACGCCGCATCCTCTCACGCAGAATCGCCACACGTTCCGACGGAAGCGAGAAACCTACCGCATGGGCATGTCCTCCAAAGCGTGTGAATAACGCATTGTCCATGCCATCAATATCACTGGATGCCGCATGAACAGCTGTCAGCGCGTCCAGCAGATGAAATCCCGCAATCGATCGGCCTGATCCATGCGCCTGCCCATCTTCATGCGTTAGCACCAACGCCGGTCTGCCCGTGCGGTCCACAACCCGCGATGCCAGAATTCCCAATACCCCGCGATGCCATCCAGCATCATCCAGAACGATGCACTCAGCCAGAAATTCGCCATCCGTTCCACGCAGCGTCTCCAGTTGAGCCTCAATTGCCTCCAGCGCCCTGGCCTCGGTGGCCCGCCGATCATCGTTCAACCGGTTCAACTTTTCCGCAAGCTCGGTTGCCCGCACCGTATCCCGTGTCAAAAACAGCTCAACAACATCACTCGCGATATCCATCCGCCCGGCAGCATTGATACGAGGAGCCAGCCGAAATCCGATCTCGGTCGCCGTAGGCACGCGTTTCGCGGGAATCTCGGCCACCTGCATCAGCGCCCGTAGCCCCGGCTGTACAGGATTCCTCAGCTCCCGCAAACCCAGCGCCGCTATCACGCGGTTCTCTCCTTCGAGCGGCACCGAATCCGCAATCGTCGCAATTGCAACCAGCTTCAGAAAAGAGGGAACCAGCCCACGTTTCAGCTTGTCTCTCTCCGCATCCGTCTCCGCTGCTGCGGCCAAGATCGCATGAGCCAGCTTGAAAGCCACTCCCGCGCCACACAACGATTTGAAAGGATACGGACACCCCGCCTGCGCCGGATTCAGCACCGCAACCGCCTCTGGAACGCCCTGGCCCTGATCAGGCAGATGGTGGTCCGTAACGATCAGATCCATCCCCAGTGTCTTCGCCTCTGCAGCCGCAGCAAACGCCCGAATACCCGTATCGACGCTAATCACCAGCCGCACCCCATTTGCCGCCGCTACCCCCAGCACACCCGTCTGCATGCCGTAGCCTTCACGAATCCGGTGGGGCACATGGTACGTCACCACCGCAGGCCGTTCCTTCGAAGCGATCCGTTCAATCGCCGTCTTCAGCAGAACCGTCGCAGTCGTCCCATCCACGTCGTAGTCGCCGTAGATCAGGATCGGCTCTCCCTCGCGCACCGCCTGTTGAATCCGCGCCACAGCCACCGGCATGCCCAGCATCAGCATCGGGTCGATCAGGTCGTCAATCGAAGGATGAAAAAAGCTCTGTGCAGCAACAGCATCGACAATGCCGCGCACAACCAGCAGCTCGGCGATGGCAGGCGGGCAACCCGTGGCCTCCACCAGTCGTTCTACCGCACCGCGATTACTCGTGCGAATCATCCATTGCTGTTGCGGCCCGGCCTGGGCAGAGATCATGCGTTACTCGTCGCGTTCGCTGTCGTCCACCACAATGCCGCCCAGATCGGTCACCGTCTCCATCAAGCTTTGGAAACTGTCATACCAGTCAGTCGCAATCTCGAAGATGAACATGACGCCCTGGTGCGCGAACCCCAACTGCAGGTAACCGACCTTGCCCACATGGTTCACCAGGTACTCCGCATCATCCAGCTCCTGAGCGTCCTCATCGGGAAAAGTCTGATCGCGCAACTGCTCCAGCAGAATGGCGATGTCGGACTTCTCCAGAATGACTTCGCTCATCGTCACGAAGGGCGCACCCGCGGCCTTGGCGTGCTCAACAAAATCCTTCCACGCGTCCACGCTGTCATCTTCAAAGATGACAGTAGGCACTTCTTCCGTAACGTAGCCATTCAGCCGCCGCATACCGTGGCCGGCAATGAACGCCACCATATCGTCTTTCAGCGAGATAAGATTGTCAGATTGCATCAAGCAGCTATTGTCTCAGAAAGCCCTGTGCACCGCACGGCCATCCACCATCAGTGAAGGGGAACACAAGTAGTGCCGAAATTTGATCATCACATCTTTATCTGCACCAACGAGCGCGACGAAAGCGCCTCCCGCCCCAGTTGCCTTCCCAACGGAAGCAAAAAGCTCAAATCCACCTTCAAGGACGCCATCAAAGACGCTGGCCTCAAACACCATATCCGGGCCAACGAATCCGGCTGCCTCGACCAGTGCGAGCATGGCCCCGTCGTCGTGGTCTACCCCGAGGCCGTCTGGTATGGCTTCGTCCACGTCAAAGACGTCCAGGACATCGTCACCGAGCATCTCCTCCACGGCCGTCCCGTCGAACGGTTGCGCCTGCCAGATACCTGCCTCAACACCGAACATTGCCCTCACAAACCAGTCCCGAAACACAAGTAGCCTTACCCCTGGCTCCAAAACCCGCATGATATATTCGAGTTAAAGTCAATGATTTTTTCTAAAGATTACGTTGGATACCTGGCGCGCCAGACCGTGAAACACCTCGTCAGCGCGAAGATGATTCACACCGACAAACCGGCCGTTCTCAATGAGCGCGTCGCCGCCGCCATGGTAGACGAGCTCTCCCTCGAAGACCGCATCAACGATGAGGTCCGCGTCATCCTCGAAGCCTTCCAGGACGACATGCGCAAGACCGGAGCCAGCTACCCCGAGATGTTCAAAAAGGTGAAAAACGAGCTGGCCCGCAAGTACAAGGCGGTGCTGTGAGAATCTCCCGCGACAAGCTCAACAAACTCGCCCACACCGTAGCCGACACCCTCGCCGACATCCCCGAGTGCGACTTCCTTGAGGACCGCAACACCATCCGGCAGGAGGCTCGTAAAGCCCTCGAAAAGCTTCTCCTCGAAGAGACCAAGCTCGACGCCGCTGCCCGCCAGAAGATCGCCTCGCAGCGCAAGATCATCCTCGAAGGCTCGCAGGAGTGGGACATCCTTTACCGCAAGTATTACAACGACGAAGTCAAGAAGCTCGGCATCTAGCTTAGCCACAAAAATCCCGTCCCGGCCACAGCAGGGAACGCCCTAAAGCTGCTATAATCAACTCATCGCAACGGAGAGCCATCTCTCGTTCTGGCGTCATGGTGTAACTGGTTAACACGCCGCCCTCTCAAGGCGGAGAGTACGGGTTCGATCCCCGTTGACGCTACCAAAGCCTTTGTTCAAAGTTTTTGGCGCCATGGTGTAACTGGTTAACACGCGGCCCTTTCAAGGCTGAGAGTACGGGTTCGATCCCCGTTGGCGCTACCATCCCCCATTCGACGTATTTTTCAACAGGCGCATCTTGGTTTACAACCAATACGCCATGCAAACCATCCCTGCTTCGCTGCGAATTTCTCTGCCGCCTCAAAAACGTAAAACCTCTGGCGTTGCTGTTGCCACGGCGGCGTATGCCTTCCTTCAACTCAGTTTCAAACTTGTCTGGCCCAGCACCCACGAGCACAGTGAAACCCTGCTCCACCTCGTAGGTGAGGTCGCCTTCCAAACTATCCTCTTTGCCATCTTCTTCACCTTCCTGAGATTCACTCTTCCGCGAAACAAGCGAAACAGTGCACCCCTCGTCAATGAGAATCACGTTGTGCCTATCAACACCTCTCTCCAGCTTCGTGAAGATCCAGCGACCGAATACAAATCGCCTTCACCTGCGTTAGCGGGAGCCACATCGCAATCGCGCAACTAAACCCCGGCACCAAACTCAGAGTGCAGACGGCGGACGATTTCTCCCCACCCGCCGCTATACTGGATGTGTGAGCAAGACCTTCTACATCGAAACCTTCGGCTGCCAGATGAACGCCCATGACTCCGAAAAAGTCATCGGCACCCTCGAACAGCAGGGTTACTCCCGCGTCCAGGACGAAGCCGACGCCGGCCTCATCCTCTACAACACCTGCTCCATCCGCGACAAAGCCGAGCAAAAAGTCTTCCACCGCCTCAACGAGTACAAGCGCCTCCAGGGTGAAGGCAAAAAGTTTGCCGTCCTGGGCTGCGTAGCCCAGCAAGAGGGCGAAAAGATCTTCGAGAAAGCTCCCTACGTCTCACTCGTAGCCGGCTCCGCCTCCTACCGCAACCTCCCCGACATGCTCACCCGCCTCGAAGCCGGCGAAACCCGCATCACCGGCTTGGACGACCGCCAGACCGACCTCACCTTCGAGACCGACTTCACCTCCCGTTCCAACCCGCACCGCGGCTACATCACCATCATCGAAGGCTGCGACAAGTTCTGCGCCTACTGCGTCGTCCCCTACACCCGCGGCAAGGAGCGCTCCCGCACCGCCGCTTCCGTCCTCGTCGAAGCTCGCAAGATGGTCGACCTCGGCTTCACCGAAATCCAGTTCCTCGGCCAGAACGTCAACTCCTACCGCGACCCATCCGGCCGCATGTCCTTCTCCGAGCTCCTCGTAGCCGTAGGCGAACTCCCCGGCATCCGCCGCGTGCGCTTCACCACCTCGCACCCCCGCGACTTCACCCGCGACATCGTCCAGGCCATCGACGCCACCCCCACCCTCTGCGACCACATCCATCTCCCCGTCCAGTCCGGCTCCACCGCCGTCCTCAAAGCCATGTCCCGCGAGTACACCCGAGACTGGTACCTCGAGCGCATGAGCTGGATCCACGCCGCCCAGCGCGACATCTCCATCACCAGCGACATGATCGTCGGCTTCCCCGGCGAAACCGACGCCGACTTCGAAGACACCATCACCCTCGTCGACAAGGTTAAGTACGACGCCGTCTTCGCCTTCAAGTTTTCCCCTCGGCCCAACACTCCGGCAGTGACAATGCCCGACAGCATCCCCGACGAGGTCAAAACCGAGCGCCTCCGCATCCTCATGGACCGCCAACGCGAGATCCAGCGCGAACACTACGCCCGCCATCTCGATCAAATCGTCGAAGTCATGGTCGAAAGCTACAATTCCGCTCGCAATCAGGTCGTAGGCCGCAGCTCGCAGAACAAGACCGTCAACTTCACCACCGCTGCGCTCGAGAATGGGAACCCACCCATAGGCAGCTACCTCCCCGTACGCATCACCCAGACGCTCCCCAACTGCCTCGTAGGCGAAGCCCTTCCGCCCGCAGCCGACGCGACTCCTTTCATCCCCATCAACCGAACCCCGGATTTTGTGGTATTGAACTAACCATGTCCGAGACAGCCACCCAATCCGCAACCCAGGCTCCAGAAGAAGTCGAGATGCAGATTCGCGGCCTCATGATGGACCCCGTCACCAACATGCCTATTATCGTCCTCAAAGACATAGGCAGCGATCTCGTGCTCCCCATCTGGGTCGGCATATTCGAGGCCAATGCCATCGCCCTCGAGCTCGAAAAGACAGCCACACCCCGCCCCATGACCCACGACCTCCTGCAAAACCTCGCCCGCGGCCTCAATGCCCAGGTCCGCAAGGTCGTTGTCTCCGAGCTCCGCGACGACACCTTCTATGCCGTTATCTGGATGGACCACGACGGCGAGACCGTTACCCTCGACGCCCGTCCCTCCGACGCCATCGCTCTGGCCCTGCGCTGGGACTGCCCCATCTATGTCAACCGCGAAGTTCTCGAAAACTCCAGGCAATCCGCCACCGGCGCACAGAGCGTTACCGCCGACGAGATGCGCCGCTGGCTCGAAAACCTTAACGACGACGAGATGGGCCGCTACAAGATGTAAGGCCCTCCCCGCACTCTCCACAAACTTAGCGTCCTCTTCAAATCAAGCACGGAAAGAGCATCTGCAATGTCTTTGAAGAAGATCATGATGAATCTCTCTGCCGACGTCCTTATGGTTTCGGAGCGTCTCTTAGGCGGTCGCCGTTTCAGGCCCGGCCCGGAAGAAGCGAACAGCGTACTCATCCTCGAATACATGCTTCCGCTCGGATGCTGTGTCCACCTCACGCCCCTCTACGAAGCCATCAAACAGGCCCGCCCCGGTACTACGATCACCGTCGCTACCAGGGGCCTCGGTATAGCGCTCCTTCGTCACAACCCGTTCATCGATCACCTTATCCAGACACCAGATCCTCTGACTGACCTTCGTGGCGCTGCAAAGTCCCTCTCCCGTTCTCTCGCCCGGCGCAATCTTCGTCCCAATTGCTGCTTCACCGGGGCCTCCGATCAGCGCACGCGCATCGCTCTTCTTGGTCTGCTCGCTCGCGCAGGCTGGCGCGGTGGCTTCACCCAGTCGCCCCAGCTCTATCACCGACCCCTCCAGTACCAGACCGATCGTAGTCTCATTGATAACAACCTGCAGCTTCTCACTCTCCTCGGCGCGTCTCAGCATCACGTTGAACCCCGCGTCTTCTTCTCCCCTGCGGACGCAGCCTTGGCCCGCACCCACACGCAAGCTGCCAACCCCAAAGGCAAGCCCTTGCTTGTCATGGTGACTCAAAACAGCGGAGGCCAAAGCACCGGCTGGTATATCGAGCGTTTCGCCGAAGTCATTCGCTATGCCCACGATGTCCTTGGCTGCGCCATCATCTACGTGGGCACCGCTGCCGACTTCTACGCCATCGAGCTGATCCGCCGAGCCGCTGGCGAGATTGGCACATCCCTCGCCGGCCAGACCTCCGTCACCGAACTGGCCGCCCTCCTCGCCCTCAGCGACGTCGTTGTCTCACTCGACACCGGCACCATGCACGTAGGCCGCGCCGTAGGCACACCCATGGTCGTCATCGGCCCCTCGTGGCAGCACCCTACCGAGTGGCTTCCCCTCGGCCAACCGCATATCCACATCCTCCGCGGCCCCGATCGCACAGACGTTCCCAAAGGTTACCGTCTCGACGAAGTTCAAGCCGCAGATGTAATCTCTGCCCTCAACGATCTCCTTGCCATCCACCCACCCAACCCAGCCAGTAGAAATACCCGTCTGCAAGCCGGCACATCAACCACAAACCATCGCCTCAAAGCGTGAGCATTCTCACCTTCGCCCATTTCTGCGCCTCGCCTCAGTTTCTCCATCACCCACCCACGTCATCTCGACCGAAGCAAAGCGGAGTGGAGAGATCCCTGTATTTCGTCCTTGCCCTTGGCACGGGACTAGGTTGAGTTGAGTTACACCTTGAGGAAGCGGCGCCGTGCTGCTCCGAGAGCGCAGAAAACACCCGTGCCAAGAAGCACAAGCGACGAGGGCTCAGGCACAGTTGATGCAATCGGTGAGATGGATCCAGTAACTTCTTCATAGACGCTACCGGCGCCGTCGTTGATAAGCAGAAAATTATCGCAGTCCGTGCCGCAGGTGAGCCTGAAGTCTCCAGAGGGATCACTGGGTACGAAGATGCTGAAGGCGTAATAAATGCTCGGGTCGATCGCGTTGAAGATCGTCGCACCCTCCAGGTGATGAAGCGCATCGACACCGGTCGGTCCCGCGTCCGTGAATGAAAAAGTTAAACCAGAGGTGACATCGTCGAAGGCAAGGTTCGCCGAAGTGATGAAAGCACTTGAATCGAACGTCAGAGTACCGGTCAATGTACCCTGGTCGGGACTCTCATGGATGCCCACCGTGGTCGTTTTCGCCGATAAGTTGTAGGTTCCGACAGGAAGCGGAGTCGCGTAAGCGAACATCGTGCAGGATGCCGCAATAAGCGATAGGAGCGTCAGCTTAAATAAGCGCATAGAAGTACCTCTTTCGAACTAAGTCAGATTGAGAGTACGTGGCCTAAAAGAACTATCGGGCCGAAGACTCCACAACTTTACTCCTGTAAATCAGGCTCAAGTCGTCCTTTTCCCACCGCTCCTCTTCATCCAGCCTGTCCTGAAGCCAGCATCCCAAGGCGCTTGAGGAGGAGCCAAGTAATTAAACCAAATCAATTGCTTACAAGAAAAATCGCAAATTTACTCGGCAAAATCGCATGTCAAGTCCCAAAATCATTCAAATCAAACAAAACAAATAAGATCCTAATTGCGTAAGAGTTATCTTGAATCCGCTACAATAGAACTAGAGACAAGAAAAGCCCCGGTCTAAACCGGGGCTTTTCCTTTTAACGCCGTAAATCCTTTAGAAAGACGATTTTATCTGTAACCCATTTAGAATGACGATTTTGCGATCACTAAAATGCGTATCTATATGATAATAAAACACTTTCGTCACACACCCCTAGGGGGATCCCTTGGTTTCTATCGCTGGCAAAGCGAGTCTAGCTGGGCAAAGAACTCCGGAAACGAGATGGCTGCTGCCTCCGCTCCCTGGATCTCCGTATCCCCGGTTGCCCGCAATGCAGCAATCGAGAAGGCCATAGCAATCCGATGATCCGAACCCGAGTCGATCACAGCTCCATGCAACTTTTGACCGCCGGGAATCGCCAGTCCATCGTCGAACTCGGTAAACTCGGCACCCATGGCCTTCAGATTCTTCGCTACCAGCGCGATGCGGTCCGACTCCTTCACCCGCAACTCCTTCGCGTCGCGGATCGTGACTCCATCCCGCGTATAAGGAGCAATCGCCGCCAGCACCGGAAGCTCGTCGATGATCTGCGCCGAAAGCGCACCGGCAATCTCAGCGCCCTTCAGGCCATCCGGAGCGACGTTGACTTGAATCGTGCCGATCAACTCGCCGTGATGCTCCTCAACGTTGAGCACTTTGATCCTGCCGCCCAGTGCGACAATCACGTCCAGCAGTGCCGCACGCGTGGGATTCATCCCAATCGAATCCAGAACAAGGTTCGAGTCGGGAAACAACAACGTAGCGCAAAGAAAGAAGGCCGCAGACGAAAGATCGCCCGGAACTGTAGCATCGATACCTTTGAGCTTCTGACCACCGGCGATGCTCAACTTCTCACCCTCGCGCGTCAACATCGCTCCAAAGGCGCGCAGAGCATGCTCCGAGTGGTCGCGTGTCCTCACTGACTCACTAAGGCTCGTAACTCCCTCTGCCTGAAGACCAGCAAACAGCACCGCGGTCTTCACCTGCGCCGACGGAATCGGAGTATCGAAGTCGATAGCCTTCAGCGGACCGCCGTGAATCGTGATCGGAGCATGTCCGTCGACCAACTCGATCCTCGCGCCCATCTGCATCAATGGTTTGCGAATCCGCTCCATCGGACGCATCGTCAGCGAGTGGTCGCCGATCATCGTGAAGGTACGAGGATGCGGTGCAATCAGCCCGGCGAGCATCCGCATCGTCGAACCGGAGTTGCCGCAATCCAGCGCTTCCGCAGGCTGAACGAATGCTCCACCAGTACCGGTAACCTCGATCGTCTTGTCTTCCTTGTGAACGACTGTGGCGCCCAGAGCTTCCATGCAGCCAAGCGACGAATGGGGGTCGGCGCCTGTAGAAAAGTTCGAGAGCCGCGTCGTCCCCTCGGCCAGACCTGCGAGAAGAGCATAGCGATGAGAGATGGACTTGTCGCCAGGAACAGTTACGGAGCCTTGAAACGTACGTGCGGGACGGATCGTCTGGGTGCTGGATATAGTCGATGACATTATCTTTTATCGTAACCGCTTAGTAGCGTCCGCGAGAAGCATCACAGAACGCGCAGAACCACGACGGTCTCATCATCGAAATGATCCGTCCCAGCCTGAAAGTCGGTGACGGCCTTCAAAATCGCATCAACCGTGGCAGCCGCAGTCGAATGAGTCTGCGACTTCAGCACCGCATTGAGCCGCTCATCGCCGAACATCTCACCAGCATCATTCACTGCATCCACAATGCCATCGGAGAAAAAGACGATCAGGTCGCCTGGTCGGGTCGATAGCGTAAATTCTTCGTACTCAGCATTCGGAAACAATCCCAGCGGAAAACCTTCCGCCTGAATCGTCTTCACATCAGGACCATTCGTCGTCGAAGAGACGAAAAGCGGTTGAACCGATCCTGCATTCGCAATCTGCAGCGTCTGGTTCGAGTCGTCCCAAACCGCCATCAACATCGTGACATACTGCGAGTCGAGCTTCCGTTCCTGCAACTGATCGTTCAGTGCAGCCAGCATCTCCGCAGGCGAAAGATGCTGCGGAGCCAAGGAACGCAGAATCCCGCTCACAAGCGCAGCATAAAGCGCTGCAGGAGCAGCCTTGCCGCTAACATCGCCAACAGCGAGAGCCGTTCTTCCAGGACCGTAATCCAGGAAGTCATAAACATCTCCACCGATAGAGCGAGCAGCCATGAACTGCGCTGCAATCTCCGCGCGCTCAAGCTTCGGTGGACGCGAAGGCATCAGCCGCAACTGGACCTTCCGCGCCATCTCGAGGTCGCGTTCCATGCGCTGCTCTTCCTCATGAATGCGCTGGTAGAGACGCGCATTGGCGATGGAGATTGCGACTTGAGCTGCAAGCGTCGAGAGCGTTCGAACGTGATCTTCGTTGTAGTAATTGACGCGCGTGTGTTCGAGATCGATGACTCCGATCACTTGACCTTTGTAGATGAGTGGAACCGAAAGCTCCGAGCGAGTCTCGGGGTTTTCGGCGACGTAACGCGAGTCCTTGCGGACATCGGGAGCGAGGATCGGTTCGCGGTGCTGCGCTGCGGTTCCGATGATGCCTTTGCCGAGTGTAACGTTGCGCTCGCGTGTGACTCGTTCTCCATAGCGTGTGGAGAAGCGATGTTCGAACTGTTCGGTGCGTTCGTTCCAGAGCAGGATGGTGAACATCTGGAAGTCGATGACTCGTTTAAGCAGAAGGCCGATGCGCTCGAGAAGATCGTCGAGATCGAGGATGCTCGTAATCTCGCGGGAGATTTCGTTCAGAACAGTGAGCGTTTGCGCCTGTCGCGCGAGTCGAGTGTAAAGGCGTGCGTTCTCGACTGCGATCGACATGCGCGAGGCAACCAGCTCGAGAAGTCGCTGGTGCTCTTTCGTGAAATAGGCTGGAATCTCGGACTCCAAGTCCAGGACGCCAATAACTTTATTTTTTACAATGAGCGGAACTGCGAGTTCGGAGCGAACGTTCGGATTGGCCTCAATATAGTGTTCCGATTGAGTTACATCTTCAATCAGGAGGGATTTGCGCTGCAGTGCTGCTTGTCCGACGACACCACGGCCGGGTTTGACGCGAACGCGCTCGATCTCGGGCGTGTGTCCGATCTGGAAGCGCATCCAGAGTTCCTGAGTGCGGTCGTTGATCAGAAGGATGGCGAAGATACGGTAGTCGATGACGGCGCGAACGAGATCTGCCACCCGATGCATGAGGGTGTTGAGATCGAGCGTTGTGTTGAGTGCGTCGGCGAGAGAATGGAGAAACTCGACCTGGTGAAGCGGTTCGACGCGGATGTTCGTTGCCTGCGGCGTCTCCTGGGCGCTGGGGCGGTAATCTCCTTCGAAGTGGTGCTCCGGAGACGTTTCAGGCGCGGGCGCGGCCGGGGGTGTAGCGGCGCGGCGTTGTTTGTTGGCGGTAGACATCCGAAGAGCCGATGATACTACTGCGGACTGTGGGGACGGCAGATGGTTTTTGCTGTTTGTGTTGACTTTCGTGGTCAGTAGCCTGAGCCAGTGGTGGAAGTGGTTGTGGGCTCGGTTTCAGACAGCTCGGAGACAATTTTAACGCTGGCACTGGCGCCTATTCGGGAGGCTCCGGCACGCAGCATCGTTGTGGCGTCGGCCAGGGAGCGAATTCCTCCGGAGGCTTTTACGCCGGCACGGTCGCCGGCTACGCCACGAAGGAGGGAGATATCGTCCGCGGTGGCTCCGCCGGTGGAGAAGCCGGTGCTGGTCTTGAGGAAGTCGGCTCCGGCGCTGAGGGCAATCTCGGAGGCGCGGAGCTTTTCTTCAAAGGTGAGGAGGCAGGTTTCGAGGATCACCTTGACGATGGCACCGGCACCATGGGCGAGCTCGACAACGCCACGGATGTCCTGGCGTACGGTCTCGTAGTCGGCGGACTGTGCGGATTTGAGGAGGCCGATGTTGAGGACCATATCGACGTCGTGAGCGCCGTGTTTGAGAACGCGGGCTGTTTCGTCACGCTTGGAGGCGGAGAGGGTAGCGCCGAGAGGGAAGCCGATGACGACTCCCACCGGAATGCCGGTGCCCTGAAGGGCTGAGGCGGCGAGAGAGACCCAGGTTGGATTGATCATGGCGCAGGCGAAGCGGTGTTCGGCGGCCTCGTGGCAGAGCTGGAGAACCTGGGCGCGGGTGGCGTCGGGCTTGAGCAGGGTGTGATCCAGAACTGCAGCAAGATTAGCGGGTGAGGACAGGGTGTGGGCTGCGAATGCTGCTGCGTCGAACTTTCCGGGGCCGGTAGGAAGAGGCTCGGAGATGGTCAGGGTGCTCAAAAAAGTACGCTCCTTCGGTGCGCTGATCCGCGCCGGTCTGTTTCTATCATACGGCGGTTACGGCTGGCTTAGAGAGGTACCCCCCCTGGGGGTATCTGTCAGCAAGTGTTTTGTTTTCATAATGATGCGACAACTGAAGCATGTAAAATCGTCATTCCAAACGGGTTACAGGTAAAATCGTCTTTCTAAAGGAGTTAGGAGCTTAACGACAAAAACCTCAGTTTTTGACCGAGGTTTCTGTCTCTATTTCAATTGTAGTGGATTGGAGATAACTCTTATGCAATTAGTATGTCTCTTGTTTTCTTAGAGTTATATTGTTTTGGGGCTTGACAAGAGATTTTGCTGGGGAATTTGGAGAATTTATTTATAAATACTTTATTTTGATATGTTTAAGGGCGGGTGAGTTAGATTTTTGAAAACAGATATGCATGATTAAGAAGGCATACCTCAGGGGGCTGAAGCCCCAGATCTGTTGCTGGGTGGAGAGGCCCAAGGCTAAAGGCTTGGGGTACCTAGAAGCGACGGCAAGTGCGACAGCAAAAACAAAGGCAAATGCAACGGCGAAATACAGGGATCTCTCCACTGCGCTGCACACGATAAGACTGTGTGCAGCTTCGGTCGAGATGACGTGCTTTTGGATAGGTTGAGAGAGCGCACAGCAGCAGCAACGACAGCGACAGAAGCAACAGCAGCGACAACAGCGACAACAGCGACAACAGCGACAACAGCGACAACAGCAGATTCCTACTGGATGACAAACAAAGGGCAAACACAGCAAAAGCAACAGAAGCGACAGCAGCAGATCCCTACTGACAAACAAAAGCGCAAACAACAGCAAAAAACAACGGCATGACAGTGGCAAGCAATAGCAGAGGCAATAGCGCAAACAGCAAAAGCAAGGGCAGGTCGATCCAATGGATATGATCGAGAGTGTTATGGATGGGCAATGCGGCGCAGTGGGGATGGGACTATGACGACTGTTTCGATCGATCCGGTTTGCGGGATGAAAGTTTCGGTTGAGGCGGCGAAGTGGTCTGCCGAACGGGACGGCGAGACATTCTATTTCTGTGGCCAGTCTTGTCTGAAGAAGTTTGAGGCGAACCCTTCGACGTGGGGTGGGCCGAAGGAGATTGCGAAACCCCAACGGGCTGCCGATGGCGCTCCGACTGGAGGGGAGTACACCTGTCCGATGCATCCTGAGGTGGTGCGGAATGGACCGGGGGACTGTCCGATCTGCGGGATGGCGCTGGAACCCCGGACGGTTACGGCTGAGGATATCGGCAATCCTGAACTGGTGAGCATGACGCGGCGCCTATGGGTCAGTGCTCTTCTGACGGTGCGGTTGGTTGTGGTTATGGTTGTCAATGCGACGCCCAGCTACCGGTGGGGATTCCTGACGAACGGGCCTCTGTGGAGATGGCTTGAGTTCGCACTTGCGACTCCAGTTGTTCTGTGGGGAGGCTGGCCGTTTTTTCAACGGGGATGGGCTTCGGTGGTTCATCGCAACCTGAATATGTTTACGCTGATTGCGATCGGTGCGGGCTCCGCCTATTTGTACAGCGTCGCTGCCGTGGTGGCTCCGGAGATGTTTCCGGCTTCGTTCCGCGATATGTCGGGGGGGCCGGGGCTGTACTTTGAGGCGGCGGCGGTTATCGTTGTGCTGGTTTTGCTGGGGCAGGTGCTCGAGCTGAGGGCCAGGAGCCAGACGAGTGGTGCAATCAGGGCGTTGCTTGGGCTGGTGCCGAAGACGGCCCGGCGTATTGCTGCGGATGGAACAGAGACAGATGTTGCGCTTGAAGAGATTAAGGTTGGCGCTCTGATACGGGTGCGGCCTGGCGAGAAGATTCCGACTGATGGCGTGGTTACGGCGGGATATAGCGCGGTGGATGAATCGATGGTGACGGGAGAGTCGATTCCAGTTGAGAAGGCGGAGGGAGCGGCGGTTGTTGGCGGCACGATGAATGGGACGGGCAGCCTGGTGGTGAAGGCTGAGAGAGTGGGCGCGGATACGCTGCTGTCGCAGATTGTGAGGATGGTGAGTGAGGCGCAGAGGACGCGTGCTCCGATTCAGCGGTTGGCGGATAAGGTGGCTTCGTGGTTTGTGCCGGCTGTGCTGGTGGTGGCGGCGATTACGTTTGTGGCGTGGGCGGCACTTGGACCACAGCCGCGATATGCGCATGCGTTGGTGAATGCGGTTGCGGTTTTGATTATTGCGTGCCCGTGCGCGCTCGGGCTGGCTACGCCGATGTCGATTATGGTGGGCGTTGGACGCGGAGCAAGGGAGGGAATTCTTGTTCGTGATGCGGAAGCGCTGGAGACGATGGAGAAGGTGAATACGCTGGTTGTGGACAAGACCGGCACACTGACAGAGGGAAGGCCGAGGCTTACGGCAGTGGTTGCTGCTGAGGGTTTTGATGAGGGGACAGTGCTGCGGCTGGCTGCGAACCTGGAGAAAGCGAGTGAACATCCGCTTGCCGAGGCGGTTTTGGCGGGTGCGAAGGAGAGGGGAGTTCAACTGGATAAGGTGGATGATTTTCAGTCGGTGACGGGGAAGGGCGTTACCGGGGCGGTGCAGGGAAGGGTGGTTGGTTTTGGCAATGCGGCGCTGATGCAGGAGTTAGGTGTGAGGCAGGAGGCGCTGGAACAGCGGGCGGAGGCTATGCGCCGTGAGGGGCAGACGGTGATGTTTCTGGCTTGCGATGCGCGGCTTGCGGGGTTGATTGCGGTTGCGGATCCGATTAAGGAATCTTCATTGCAGGCGATTCGTGGGTTACAGGGGCAGGGCGTGACGGTGGTGATGGTGACGGGGGATAACCGGACTACGGCGGCTGCGGTGGCTGGGAAGCTTGGAATTGAATTTGAGGCGGATGTGTTGCCGGGGGCGAAGGCGGAGGCGGTGAAGCGTCTGCAGGCACAGGGGCGAGTGGTTGCGATGGCTGGCGATGGCGTGAACGATGCTCCTGCTCTGGCTCAGGCAAATGTGGGGATCGCGATGGGGACGGGAACCGATGTGGCGATTGCGGCGGCGGGAATTACGCTGATTCATGGCGATCTGCGCGGGATTGTGAAGGCGAGAAGGCTGAGTCAGCGGACGATGCGGAATATTCGGCAGAATTTGTTCTTCGCGTTTGTGTATAACGCAGCCGGTGTGCCGATTGCGGCAGGGGTTTTGTATCCGCTGTTGGGATTGCTGCTGAATCCGATGATTGCGGCGGCGGCGATGAGTTTCAGTTCGGTTTCGGTGATTGCGAATGCGTTGAGGCTTCGAGGGACTGAGCTTTGATCAGAGGTTGATTGACAATCGTTATTCGGGTGATCTAAAACGCTTTATTATTGGGATTGGTGCGAGACGTGTCTTCCTGAATAGTCTCTTATAAAGACTCTTAGTTGCGGATTTTCAATGCAGCACGGTTGTGCTCCTGCTCTTGTTGCGGCTGTGGCACTCCTCTAAAAGGTGAAAGGTTTGATCAAGATGCGGTTATTGGGGAATGAAGCACAGCAAGGGTCTGGCATGAGTGGTATCAAGAAGGTTTTTATTGCGGGTGCGATTGCAGCGAGCGTTGCCGGGACAGCGTGGGCACAGGAGAAGGTGGTGCTGGATCGCCAGGAGGCGACCGTGATGCTGGAGCCATACGCTCCGAATATTGTTCGCGTGACGCTTAGCCTGAGGAAGGAAGACGCAGTTGCTGGACCGGGCTATGGAATTATTGCCCATGCAGCTACTGGCGATTGGAAGCGGGAGAGTGGCGAGAAGGGCGATGTGTTGCGGTCGTCACGCATGGTGGTGACGGTTCGGCCGAGCGGACACTGGACTCCTACGGGAACGGCGGCGGATATTGCAAAGTTCTTTAATGGATCGACACCGGGGGTTGGGATCTCGTTTAAGACTTCGGAAGGGAAGACACTGCTGGACATGCAGGGTTGGCAGATGTCGGTGCCGAACCATAAGGATGGCAACGCTGATGTGCTGTACGACCGGCGGCCAAGCGATCCTCCGTTTTACCAGGTGGGGGCTTCGTTTCATTCGCCTAAGGATGAACACTATTACGGACTGGGGCAGAACCAGGAAGGATATCTGGATCGGCGTGGCCATGCTGTGCAATGCGCGCACGACTATAACGCTCCGGCGGGGCAGAGTGTGTGTGTGCCATTCGTAGTTACAAATTACGGGTATGGATTGTTGTGGGACAATCCGTCGAAGACTACGGTTGCCTTTGGATTTAATGATCAGACGCGATGGACGTCGGAGGTTGGACAGAGGGTTTCATTTTTTGTGATTGCCGGGAAGACATACGACGAAATTTATGAGGGGTATCGCTTGTTGACAGGCGATACGCCTATGTTGCCGAAGTCCGCGTATGGGTACATCCAGTGCAAGCAGCGGTATACGTCGCAGCAGGAGGTGCTGGATGTGGCGAAGGGATATCGCGACAGACATCTGCCGGCGGATGTGATCGTTGTGGACTGGTTCTATTACACGAAGATGGGACAGATGGATATGGATCCGGTAAGGTGGCCGGATCCAGAAGGCATGAATAAGCAACTGCATGCGATGAACTTTCACAGCATGATCAGTGTGTGGCCGCGGTTTGTGCCGGAGTCGCGGTTCTACGACAAGCTTTTGAAGAATGGATGGTTCATGCATCAAGCGGATGGTACGCCGACGAATGGGCTGCCGTATGATCGTGCCGGATCGGATATCGATACGACGAACCCTGATGCAGCTGCGTGGTATTGGAATACGGTAAAGGAGAATTTTGTAAATAGAGGCTTTGACTCTTTCTGGGCGGACGAGACGGAACCGGATCTTCCTCCGAACGGCAGCTTCTTTCATGTTGGGCCGGGGACGCAGTTCTTTAATGTTTATCCGCTGTTTCATACGGCCGCGTTTTACAACGGATTTCGGCGCGATCTGAAGACGCGAGCTCTTATCCTTTCGAGAGATGCTTATCTGGGAGCACAGCATAATGGTGCGATCTTCTGGTCGTCGGATATCTCGCCGAACTGGGATACATTGAAGCGGCAGGTTCCTACGGGGATCAACTTTACGGCTTCCGGAATGCCTTATTGGAGTACGGATATTGGGGGATGGCAGTATCTGCCGGGGTCGCATACCCCGGAGCATCCGCCGCTGCTCGATGCTTCGGATGCGCGAGATAATGTCGGGCATTATGACGACTATCCAGAGCTATATGTTCGGTGGTTTCAGTATGGGACGTTCCAGCCGAACTTCAGAAGTCATGGAAGCAGAAACCATAATGAGGTCTGGTCGTACGGGAAGCAGGCGGAGCCAATTCTCGAAAAGTATTTGAGGTTGCGGTACGAGTTGATGCCTTATATCTACTCGCTAGGCTACAGGGCGCATGAGACGGGGGCGCCTTTCATGCGGGGATTGTTTATGGATTTTCCGGATGATGCCCGTGTGACGAATATAGGGGATGAGTATATGTTCGGGCCAGCTTTGCTGGTTGCTCCAGTGACGGACCAGGGAGCTACGAGCCGCTCGGTTTATCTGCCGGCAGGGACTGACTGGTATAACTTCTGGACGAATGAGAAAGTGCATGGCGGCCAGAACATTACCGTGGCCGCGCCGATCGATACGATACCGTTGTTTGTCCGGGCGGGTTCTATTCTGCCACTGGGTGAGCCGGTAGAAAGTACGAACGAACAACAAAAGATCGCCGAGTTGCGAGTCTATCCGGGCGCTGATGGAGACTTCGTGCTGTATCAGGACGACGGCACGACGTATGACTACGAAAAAGGGAAGTCTGACCTGACGCACCTGCGGTGGGCGGATGCGTCAGGCAAGTTGACTGCGACGGGAACTAAAGCCTGGAGTAAACCTGATGCAGAGATTGTTAAGGTGGTCGGTAAATAAAGGATGATGGGCTACGCTTTGTAGCCCATCCCTGTCAGTACACCGCGCATGTAAGCGAAGCTTTTGACGACGCCGGGCATTGGGTTTTCGGGGAAGATTTCGTATTCCAAGTCGACGTAGCCGGGATAATGAATATCGATGAGCGTCTGAAAGATGCTGCGAATGGGCATGATGCCGTCGCCGACTGCAACCTGGCTGTCTTTCTTTGTACCGTCGGCGAGATCCTTCATGTGGACGTCGAATAGGCGGGGGCCGGCTTTGCGGATTGCCGTGACGACGTCAGTGCCAGCGCGCATTGTGTGGCCTACGTCGATACAGCAGCCGAGGCGTGGATCCATTTTGCCGACGGCTGCGAGGACATCCAGAGGTGAGGGGAAGTTTTTATCTTCCGGTCCGTGATTGTGGATGCCGACGCGGATGTTGTATTCCTTTACAAATTTTTCCAGCCGGGGGAGCACCTGGTGGGTGGGAGCACCCACGATCAGCGATATGCCCGCGGCTTTGCAGTATTCGAATTTCTTCCGGATGTCATCATCCTCGTCCGTCGCAAAAGTGATCGTACCGGCCGCGGTCAGCGTGAGACCTGCGTCTCTGTATAGCGCAGCGCGTGGGGCTACCTGATCGGCGGGGGTCATGGGGAGATGGACGTCTTTCAGGTTCAGGTAGGGGGTCTTCAACTCCTTCATGAAGTCGATGAGATGCGTTCCGTCGAAGTTCCTGAAGGTGTAGCTTGCAATGCCAAGTTTTATTGGAGAAGTAGCTTGCGTATGATTGTCGGTCGCCAGGGCATTCGTCGTCGAAAGGAATGCGGAGGCGGTGAGCAGGGTGCCTCCACGCAGTAGATCACGGCGGGACAGCGAAGAAGAGTTCCGGGAAGAGTTCATGGAGGGCATACTAACTTCGTTGATATGTGGTCGTCCAGTTCGATTGGCGACACGGTGCGTTATTCGTTCAATCTTCAAACAATAGGCGCTTTTGAAAGTGACAGAGTTAGAAGCTGCGCCTCAATCAAAGACCTCGTCTCCGGTTGGTTCGTAGAGTGGCGTGTCGTTCATCGAGTGCCGCAGCTTTGAGAGGGTGTCGTACATTCTGCGTCGTGCGCGGCTCTGATTGCCGAGCGGTCGATGCTCGGGGATGGAGTGCCAGGGGTTGTAGGAGAGGCGTTTCGCAAAATCCAGTTGCGCTGAAGAATTGAAGGTTTGCTTCGGTATGCGCAGTGTGGCTACCGATCGGCGTGGCGAAAGTTTTTCCGGCCAGAGAACGCCATTGTTCTCCAAGGGCATGAGATGAGGATCGGTTTGCAACTGGAGGCGGATATCGAATTCGACATCCTGTTTGGAGAGTGATGCGACCATTGCGTCGCGAAGATAATCATCGGGCGGCCGTAGGGGGAGGCGCGGCACGGGAGTTCGATGTGGGGACTTCGGCCATACGGAAAATTGCATCGCCTGACCTTCGCCGAGAAGATAGGGCACACAGCTGAAGTAGGGAGCTTCAAAGGGGCTGGTCTGTGTCTTGGTCCATAAGGACTGCATGAGGAGATCCAGCACGTGAGAGTGATGGAGGTTGAGGAAGTAGAAGATTTGCGCGTTCCTGAGGCTCTGTAGCTGGAGCTGTGAATTTGATTCTGTATCGGGTGTTACGAAGGTGGGAGTACAGACGCCCGTCATATCTTGAGTGAATTTTTCTTCATCCATCAACTTTGGACCGGGGACGCCCATTAGCTTGATGCTGATGCTCATGAAGCCGACGTCATCGATATCGGGGGTGATGTATGGGCCGGGTCCGGAGAAACGCACCCAGGCGCGATAGACGGTTGGCTGCGCATAGATTCCGTGGCGCAACTCTGGGGGGAGATTGTCGTGAACGATAAACTCTCCGCGCACGATGCCGTGAGTTTTTGTGTTGCCTCCACGTTCGAAACGCCCTGGTTTCCAGAGATCTCTCATCTGTGTGTTGAAGCTGGCGATGATGGAATCGAGGTAGGCCTCTTCGTTGGGCATGGGCTTTTCTTCAGCGATTTTCAAGCCTTCATTCGGTCGTTTGCTGTTCATCAAGCCTGTGACCACATTTGCGATTGGATCGCGAAACAGGGCATCGAAGGCGGGACGAAAAAACGGATCGAAGCGGCGCTCGAGGTGCATGAGAGCGGTCGTGGTATCGGCTACAAGGTTCATGAGTGTTGAACCTGTGTTGGCCTTTGGCAGCGGACGATCTGGGTTTAGAGTCAAGGCTTTTCCGTTCGAAGAAGATATGTCGTCCGCAGGCTATTGAGTTGGGAACTGGAGCGAAAAATGGATGGTTCTCTTTTTATCCCAGTACACGATGCCGAGATAGATTCCGGGGCCGATTTGGCGGATTTCATCTCGGACGTGCTTCGCTACGAGAGAAGTCTTTGAGTAATCGAGGACGATACACTCCTTGTTGTCGAACCAGCTTTCGGTTTTGTAGACCTGGGCGACGATTGCGTTGACTCCGAAGGCGGAGATTCGGTTGGTCAATGTTCCATGGGCTGCGTCGAAGGTTTTTCCCTGCCATCCGAAGATGTTGATGAGGGAGGCGATCTCCGGGCTGAAGGATGTGCCAGGAGAAAGAATGGCTGTGCCTTGTGCTTCGCCGTTTGGAATGTCGCCCGCGGGACTATTGGAGAAGAGATCGTCCAGTTCCTTTTGGGACATGGACATAAGTTGGGATGCTGTGTACGCCATAGCTCAGTCTCCTCGACGTGCGGATGTGTTGCGTCGGATTCAGACGCTTATTGGAACTGAAAGGGGGCCCGGAGAATATCGCCACTATGATCGTCGGCGGAAGTTTTGTCAATGGAGAATACGTGGTCAGCGGCTTCGACTAGAGCTAGGATGGAATGCACCGATGAAGCCGGAGAGATGTCTTTGACGAACGGGCAGAAACAGAGTGCAGAGTATATTGTCGTGGGCTCGGGGGCTGGAGGAGGCACGCTGGCTGCGCGGCTGGCGGAGTCCGGGCGGACTGTGCTGCTTCTGGAAGCTGGTGGAGATCCGAAAGAAGCGGGAGATAATTCCCAAGCGGCGACACCCAGCCGAGGAATGCCCAATGACTATGACGTTCCAGTGTTCCATGGATTTGCGTCAGAGAACGAGGCGATAAAATGGGATTTTTTTGTGCGTCATTATGGTGACGACGCACTGCAACGCCAGGATCCCAAGTACATTGAGATGCTGAATGGCAGGCGGGTGGATGGTGTGCTGTATCCGCGCACGGGAGCGCTTGGAGGATGTACAGCGCATAACGCGATGATCTTTGTCTATCCGCATAATGCGGATTGGGACTATATCGCGGAGCTAACCGGAGATGCGTCGTGGCGTGCGGACAGGATGCGGCAGTACTTCGAGCTGTTGGAGGACTGCAGGCATCGCAGATTCTATCGTTGGCTCGCGAGGCTGGGATATAACCCGACTCGGCATGGCTGGAATGGCTGGTTGAAGACCGAACGAGCTATCCCTCTGGTTGCGTTATTGGATTGGGGATTAATTAGGGTAGTGATCAAGTCTGCGTGGGAAGCTTTCAAAAACGCAGGCAGTAAACGCGATCATCTTCGGTGGCTGCTGAAGGGTGCGTTCGATCCGAATGATTGGCGACTGGTGGAGGAGGATGCAGGGGGTGTGCGCTATGCTCCGCTGACGACGCGGGATCATGCGAGGACCGGTACGAGAGAGCGTGTGGTGGAGGTGGCGGAAAAGTATCCGGAGAGATTACACATAGAACTCAACGCACTGGCCACACGGGTGCTGTTTGATGAGGACAACCGTGCCGTTGGCGTTGAATATTTGAAGGGTAGGAATATGTACCGGGCTCATGCCGCTCCTAATGAAGAGGAGGGTGAGATACAGACAGCTTATGCGACACGGGAGGTGATTCTTTGTGGTGGAACATTCAACACACCACAATTGTTGATGCTTTCCGGGATAGGTCCGGCTGAGGAACTTGCGAAGCATGACATTCCTGTTCGAGTGGATCTGCCGGGTGTTGGGAAAAATTTACAGGATCGCTATGAGGTTCCTGTCGTCAACAGGATGAACTTTACCCAGTGGAGGATTTTCCGCGGGGCGCGATTTGCTCAGGGCGATCCGCAATTTGAGCAGTGGAAGCGTCATCGCAGTGGGGCTTACATCACTAACGGCGGGGTGTTGACGGCATTCAAAAGATCGTTCCCTGACAAGGATGTCCCAGATATTTTTTGCCTGGGGCTTCTGGGACTTTTTCGTGGGTATTTTCCGAATTACTCTGCTTTGTTTGCGGAGAATCTCAACTATCTCACCTGGGTCGTACTCAAGGCACATACTAATAATCGCGCGGGCGAAGTGACGCTGCGTTCGGCAGATCCACGCGACATCCCGCTTATCAACTTTCGGTATTTTGAAGAGGGAAGCGACGTTCAGGGAGCCGATCTTGATGCAATTGTGGAAGGCATACGTTTCATCCGGAAGATTACGCAGTACTTCAAGGACAATAAACTGATTGCTGAAGAGGAGATGCCTGGCGATCATGTGCAAACGGATGCAGCGCTAAAGGAATTTATTCGCCAGCATGCGTGGGGGCACCATGCCTCTTCTACCTGCGCTATCGGCATGAGAGAGAACAATGGGGTGCTGGGAGGCGATTTTCGGGTGCATGGTACGCGTGGGTTGCGTGTTGTGGATGCTTCTGTGTTTCCGCGTATCCCAGGATTTTTTATCGCCAGTGCTATTTATATGATCGCGGAGAAGGCGAGTGCTGTGATCTTAGAAGACGCGAGGCGAGATACGTAGTTTCGCGTTGGATACCTTGTCGTTGACAAGGTTGACAGAGAGCTATATCGTCTCATTTCATATCGATAACTGGGCCCCGGTAGTGTGCAAGCTAGAGTCAGGTCTAGTGCTTTTCAAACCTGAAAACAAGACATCTTTGAAGACGCAAAGTGAATCGTGTGGTTCGTTTGCAGTGGTTCTGACCTGCTTCTTTGTGGATCGGAAGGAATGCGATGACTCCGCAATCCAACATCATGGTGGTCGCACCGATTATTGCAGGCCGCGAGGCTGAGCTGCGTCAGTTGCTCGCCAGTATGAATCGGGAGCCCGGCCTTGTTGATCCTGATAATCCGTTGGTTCCATTTGGAAAAATTGCTACTTTGCACTTTGCACGATTTGTCGTTCTTGAAGATAAGACTCGCGAAGATTTGCTTGTTTATGGAGCGCCACTGCCAAACGCGATCAATTCGTTAGCTTTTTTATGTGACTGTGATGGAACGGCGGACGTGCTGCGGCGAGATCTAGTTACTTATGCCGAAGCGGGGTTGCGGCAAATATTTTCTTTTTGCGACTCGTTTAAGAGCAATACAGACTTACTGCGCTGGATGGTGGAACATGAGCAAGCGGCGGCTACGACGTATAACAATTGGTTGGGACGTACCGTACTGCAGGTTCGAGAAGAAGAAGCATTGAGAAAGGCGCTGCAATTGCAGCTACGGACAAGAACTGTAGGAAGTCCTCGACAGGCATGGCGAGAACTGCGTGCGTTCGTAGCTAATGAGAAAGCTGCAGGAAGGCTGTCACTTACTTCGGCGGCTCCGACGCCATTAGTGTGGAGCATCGAAAATTTGCTGAATTGCGTGGGCGTGCCACTGTCGTTGCTACTGCTGTCGCCAATTCTTTTAATTTATCTTCCCATCTTTCTTATTCAATTGCGTATCCATGAGTCGCGTGATCCGGTGATTGCTCCTCGGCCAACTCTGGCACATGCAAAATCTCTGGCGGTTATCGAAGACCGTGTCATTACCAACCAGTTCAGCGCTTATGGAAATATCAAGCCGGGTTTATTTCGCCGATGGACGTTAGCGTTCCTACTTTTTGCCGTGCAATATACGACGCGACATATTTACAATCGCGGTTTTCTGGCTCGGGTGAATACGATTCATTTTGCACGGTGGGTATTTCTAGATAACCGGACACGGCTCTTCTTCGCGAGTAACTATGATGGAGGGCTCGAGACCTACATGGGGGATTTCATCAACAAGGTTGCATGGGGGCTGAATATTGTCTTCAGTAATGGAGTGGGATATCCAAAGACAAATTGGCTCGTTATGGGTGGCGCCAAGGATGAGCTGGTATTCAAGGATTTTCTTCGCAGGCATCAACTTCCGACAGATGTTTGGTACGACGCGACACCGGGTATCACGGCTTTCGACATGGAACGTAATTCACGTCTTCGGAACGGGATAGAACAGGAGTCGATGACGGACGATGAGCTTTCGGAGTGGATTGGTCTTTTGTGATCCAGCAGGTCAAGGAATGAGTGAGGAGTAGAAATGGCATTTACAAACTCCGACTATAGCGACATGCAGGGGCTGTTGCGCTTTGGCTACGGGCGTTTGACGGAGGCCTGCTTTCTGCTGCTTCGGGTTGAAGACGCTTCCGCTGCCGGACATTGGCTTGAGAGGGCTCCGATAGCGACTGCGGAGGAACAGAATCCTCCACCTATGAGAGCGCTTCAGATTGGGTTGACGTGTGAAGGTTTGCGAAAGCTAGGGCTTCCTGACGATTTGTTGAACGCTTTTTCTGCGGAGTTTATTTCGGGGATGTCGGGTGATGAAAACCGATCTCGCCGTTTGGGTGATGTTGATGTGAATGCACCACAATATTGGCAATGGGGCGCCGCAGACGATGTACCAGATCTCGTTGCGTTGCTCTACGCACAGCCTGGCATGCTGGAGGAATGGAAGAGCAGCATAGAGGCTGGTTTGACAGCCTCGGGATTCCAACTGCTGCAATGTCTTCCGACGACGGATATGGGTGGCGTTGAACCATTCGGGTTTGTAGATGGTGTTAGTCAGCCAAAGTTAGATTGGGAAAGACAGCGTGATGTCACAGGGGATCAGCTTAGTTATGAGAATGTGAGTATGGTTGGCGAGTTTGTTCTTGGCTATCCCAATGAGTACGGTAAGTACACTACCAGGCCGGTTATTCCTGAACAGGAAATAGGTTTGCCTGCGGCAGAGGATCTAAAGGGACATAGCGATCTCGGCCGCAACGGCTCGTATCTCGTGATCAGACAGATCGAACAAGATGTTCGGAGCTTCTGGCAGTTCGCCGATAAGCAGGTTGGTGAGGATGCTACGAAGCGCCAGACGCTTGCAGAAAAAATGGTTGGACGCCAGATGTCGGGAGATTCGCTGGTGTCGGGGACAGGGCAGAGTATCGCCGGAGTTGGTCCCGATGCGCAGGACATTCAAAGAAATCAATTTACGTTCGATGATGATGCGGATGGCATTCGCTGTCCGTTAGGTGCGCATGTACGCCGCGCTAATCCGCGTAACGCGGATTATCCTGCGGGGACGCATGACTTAGTGGAACGATTGGTGCGATTGTTAGGGTTTGGCAGGAAATCGATACGCGAAGATGTGATTGCATCGACACGTTTCCATCGTTTGTTGCGACGTGGGCGTGAGTATGGAACGAAGTTATCTCCGGATCAGCGACTGCAGCCACAGTTCATAGATGAGACGCCAAGTGGTTTGCAGTTTGTATGTCTCAACGCGAATATTTCTCGGCAGTTTGAATTCGTGCAGAGCGCATGGCTGATGAGTGGAAAGTTCGATGGCCTGAATGAAGAGGGCGATCCTCTGCTCGGGAACCGTGAAGCGGTGACTGGGTGTCCGGTCGACAGATTTTCTCTTCCAGTAGCAGGCGGTGTACGACAACAGATACAGGAACTACCGCGTTTTACGACGATACGCGGAGGAGCATATTTCTTTTTGCCGGGAGTGCGAGCGCTGCGATATCTCGCACGCATCGCGAAAGCTTGAGCATACGGGGGATAACGATGAGAATATTTTTCTGGAATCAGATCGTTCGAAAAAACCTTCAGCCGGTGCGACGGTTGGGTCGCTTTGGGATAATCATGGCGGTGTTGGCACTTGCTTTTGTGTCGCAGGGTTGTAACTCGCAGCATGGAATTCCAGGAAACGTCTATGACGAGGCCCATCAGGCTGGTCGGCCGGCCAGCTCTTTTCCTGCGGCTGATGAGGACTACTTTCATGACATGGATGGTGCCGTCTCTCTGAGCGCTGACGAGATTAAGGGTCGGAATACGTGGTTGGTTTGGACGGCTGGCAATGATCGCCTGTGGGACGGGCTCACAACGACGAGCGTGGGGAATCTGGACTTTCTCAAGACGGTATCTTCCTATCCTGGACTGAAGGCTAGTAGAGACAATCGCTGGGAGTATCTTGGTCTCGTCAATGAACCCTGCTTCACAAAGCCTACCGGACCTGATCCGAAACGTCATGGGTTATGGCTGGACCAAAGAAGCACCGACTGTCCAGCCGATCCATTTGAAAATGAACAGAAGTATCCCGGCGTGAAAATAGGTGCGCGAGGGAAGAATATTGATGTAGGTTCTTACTACGGATATGCGACCGGCATCGTTGGTTTGCGAATTTTTCCGAATCCCGACTTCGATGAGAAGGCTGCCAAGAAATGGGATCCGGTGCGTTATTACACCGATAAGAGCTACTACCTGTCTAAGGATTTGGTGAGACCGTATCGCGTAGGTATGTCGTGTGCCTTTTGCCATGTTGGGCCCAATCCGGTAAAGCCGCCAAGTGATCCTAACAATCCGAAGTGGGAAAATCTTAGTTCAAATGTAGGCGCGCAATATTTCTGGATAGATAGGATATTCGACTGGAATCCGGAGTCGAGCAGTTTTATTTTTCAGTTATTCCATACATCGCGTCCTGGCACGCTCGACACTTCGCTTATTTCTACCGATAACATCAATAATCCACGGACAATGAATGCGGTTTACAGCCTGGGGCCAAGATTGGATCAGGCGCTGCGATGGGGCAAGGAAAAGATTGCCGATGGCCAGAAGGACAATCGACAGTTCAATGACTACGTTTCGTCGGGACCATTGACGAAGTTTTTTCAGTCACCTGATATCGTGCAGACACCGAGAGTGCTCAAAGATGGAGCTGATTCTGTAGGTGCGCTGGCGGCGTTGAATCGCGTTTATCTAAATATTGGAACCTTCAGCGAAGAATGGCTGCTGCACTTCAATGCTTTGATAGGCGGAAAAGTAGTTACTCCCATTGAAGTGAAAGTTGCGCGATCTAACTCCAGTTACTTCGAGGCGACAGAGGCACAGACACTGGATATGGCGCTCTTCTTTTTGAAGAGTACGGATCCACATCTGTTGAAAGATGCTCCGGGTGGAGTTGCTCATCTATCAGTGGACAAGGCGGTGCTGACGCGCGGAAAGATCGCGTTTGCAGAACGGTGCGCGCGGTGTCATTCGAGCAAGGGACCGACGCCTCCGCCTGAGGCTGATCCTGCAGCATGCGCGGGTTCGGGGTACATGGATTGCTGGAATCGATACTGGAACTGGACGAAGACCGACGACTTCAAGAAAAAGATGACAGAGATTGTGCTTGCTCCCGATTTCACGCAGGGCAACTATTTTTCGACAGAACTGCGTGTGCCTGTGACTCTGCTGCAGACGAATGCGTGCAGCCCACTGGCAACAAATGCGATAGGCGGAAATATCTGGGACAATTTTTCCTCTCAGTCTTACAAAGACCTTCCATCTGCCGGAACTATAACGGTCTACGATCCCTACACCGGAGAGGGTAAGCCGTATGTTCTGCCTGCAGGGGGACGCGGATATACACGTCCTCCTTCGCTAATCAGTCTGTGGTCGACCGCTCCGTTCCTTCTGAACAATAGTGTCGGTAAGTTCAACTCCAGCCCTTCTGTCGAAGCGCGTCTAGATTCGTTTCAGGATTCGATCGAGAAGATGCTGTGGCCTGAAAGACGCGACAAGGATTCGCTTCTTGGCGACAAAATTCCAGGCACGATCGATAGGACGACGGACCGCAGCTATCTGCGTGTTACATCGGGCTATCTGCCGGATTTTCTACAAGGCCTGCGTAGTCCGGCTGCACGCTGGTTTCCGTGGTTGTTCAATGACGAAGGCGTGCAGATTGGTCCTATTCCGAAGGGGACACCGATTGGTCTGCTTTCGAACGTGAATGTCGTTCCGGAGACGCGCGACCCCGCGGAGAGAGCGGCGTATCAAGTTAGGATCCTGGATCTTTTGACGAAGGCGAAGCATGATTTGAAAAATCTGCCTGCCGATGCAAGCGATCAGGATGTTGAAAAAGCGTTTGCAGATCTCAAGGAGCCGCTGCTGGCGTTGAGCAAGTGTCAGGATTTGATCGTCAATCGTGGGCACTATTTTGGTACCAGCTATTTTGCAGAAGAGCCCGCACTCAGTGATGAAGACAAACGAGCCTTGATTGAGTATCTCAAGACTTTCTAACGAGGCAGAGGCAGCGACTAGCAGTCTTCTTACGGAGATGTCGCTGCAAAAGCCTTGTCGTTTATGCTGTAACTTCCGAGATTTTTAAATGAGGAAAACCGCCCCGTGATGCATTAGTACCCCAATATATCGGGGTTGACCATGAGGCAGGCCCTTGGTATAGTGAGTTCACTTCACGGTGTTCAATCGCGAGATTGGACTGAAAAGGGAATCCGGCGAACATCCGGAACTGCCCCGCAGCGGTAAGCAGGAACGAACGCTTCGATTAAGCACTGGTCCAGATTGGGCTGGGAAGCTGAAGCAAGTAGGTGGCCTGCAAGTCCGAAGACCTGCCATGAAGCGTGCCGATAGGGCACGAATTTCACACACCTCCGAGGGGAGGATGGGGTGATCGCGACTCTCTTTTGAGGCGATCTTCCGTCTTATCTGCTCAGGGAAAAGGACTCCCCGTGGCGATACTGCAGGCGACGCTTACTGAACTCGATCCGAACTTTCCCCCTACCGAAACCGCCCCGCAGATGCAGGTTCGAAAGCGTAACGGAAGCTTTGAACCTGTCGACGTGAACAAGATTGTTAGAGCAGTAGAACGATGCTGTCATGGCCTGCCACACGTCGATCCGATAAGGGTTGCGAGCAAGACCATCGGCGGATTGTTCGATGGAGCTTCGACGCGAGAGCTGGATTCGATTTCGATTCAGACGGCTGCGGCGTTGATTGCGGAAGAGCCTGAGTATTCCAGGCTGGCTGCGCGCCTGCTGCTAGCAACGATTAGCAAAGAGGTGGCCGGTCAGAATATTTACTCGTTCTCACAGGCGATAGAAGTAGGGCATCGCGAGGGCGTCATCTCGAAAGATGCTGCAGAGTTTGTCGGAGCCAATGCTCGTAAGTTGAATAACGCCATCGACGATAGGTTTTCGGATCGCTTCGAGTATTTTGGTCTGCGGACGGTGTATGACCGCTATTTGCTACGTCACCCGATTACACGGCAGGTGATAGAGACTCCGCAGTATTTTTTTATGCGTGTTTCTGCAGGGCTTTCTGTGCGGGTGAATGAGGCCGTCGATTTCTATAATCTGCTGGCATCGCATGACTATCTGCCTAGTTCACCAACGTTGTTTAACAGTGGGACGAAGCACTCACAGATGTCCTCATGCTATCTGCTGGATTCGCCAAAGGATTCGCTCGATGCGATCTATGACGCCTATAAGCAGATCGCGCTGTTATCGAAATTTTCAGGTGGAATAGGGTTGGCTTTTCATCGAGTACGCTCAGAAGGCTCGTTGATTCGTGCGACGAATGGGTTGTCAAATGGAATCGTGCCATGGCTGCGTACTCTCGATGCTTCCGTCGCCGCGGTGAACCAGGGAGGCAAGCGCAAAGGAGCATGCTGCGTCTATCTGGAGCCGTGGCATGCGGATGTTGAAGCGTTTCTGGAGATGCGCGATAACACGGGAGATCAGGCTCGGCGCACTTATAACTTGAATCTTGCTAACTGGATTCCGGATTTATTCATGCGCCGCTCTGATGAAGATGGCCTGTGGTCATTGTTTGATCCCAAGGATGTTCCGTATCTTACGGACCTGTATGACGAGCAGTTCGAGAAGGCCTATATTGAGGCTGAAGAGAAGAAGTTATATGTGCGACAGGTGAAGGCCCGTGATCTTTATGCGCGCATGATGCGTACGCTTGCAGAAACGGGCAATGGCTGGATGGTCTTCAAGGATGCCTGCAATGTGAAATGCAATCAGACGGGACTTCCGGAGAATGTCGTTCATCTATCTAATCTTTGCACTGAAATTACAGAAGTGACTTCATCGGAGGAGACGGCTGTATGCAATCTGGGCTCGGTGAATCTGGCACGCCATATGACGGATGGCGTCTTCGACTTTGAGAAACTTGCGGCGACTGTGCGTCATGCGGTTCCGATGCTTGATCGCGTGATCGATATTAATTATTACCCGATATCACAGGCTTCTTCTTCGAACGGTCGGTGGAGACCGGTGGGGCTTGGCGTTATGGGTCTTCAGGATGTTTTCTTCCAGATGAGGATTGCTTTTGATTCTCCAGAGGCTCGTTCGCTGTCGGCGAAGATACAGGAGGAGATATATTTTCATGCCTTGACGGCCTCTTGCGATCTTGCCGAGAAACATGGTCCTCATGCTGCATTCGAAGACACTCGTGCGTTCAAAGGGGAGTTCCAGTTCGATCTGTGGGGGGTGACTCCGCAGGATACGCTGCGATGGGAGAAGCTGCGCGAACGGATGAAGACGGTTGGGCTTCGCAATTCGCTAATGATTGCGATTGCTCCGACGGCTACTATTGCTTCGATCGTCGGATGCTATGAGTGCACCGAGCCACAGGTGTCCAACATTTTCAAGCGCGAGACACTCTCTGGCGAATTCATGCAGATCAATAAATATCTGGTGACCGAGTTGAAACGACTCGGCCTTTGGTCGGAGGCGATGCGCTCGAGGATCAAACTGGCGGAAGGGTCCATCCAGAAGATTTCTGAAATTTCAGATGACGTGAAGCTGATCTATCGCACAGTGTGGGAGATTCCAATGCGGTCGCTGATAGACATGGCTGCGGAGCGTGGAGCTTATATCGATCAGAGTCAATCGCTCAATCTCTTCGCGGAGTCGCCTAATATTGGCCGGCTGAGTTCCATGTATATGTATGCGTGGAAGCGCGGAATTAAGACGACCTATTACCTGCGCTCGCGGCCTGCCACCAGAATTGCCAAAACGACTGTGGCTGTTGCGAACCGCGAGACAGTTGATATCTCCGCGAGTGCGAATGTGAGCTGCTCACTCGATAACCCTGAAACATGCGAAGCCTGCCAGTAACGGAGAATATTTATGTCTATCAAAGCACCTAGCTCTATTCTTGATCCGGGCCTTTCGCTCACGCTACGTCCTATGTTGTATCCCATCTTCTTTGAGATGTTCAAGGATGGGATACGCAATACGTGGACGGTGGAAGAAGTCGATTTCTCTACTGATCTGGTGGATCTGCGCTCACGTCTCATACCGGCAGAGATTCACTTAATACAAAGGCTTGTGGCTTTTTTCGCAACCGGCGATTCAATCGTTTCGAATAATCTTGTGTTGAATCTGTATAAGCACATCAACTCGCCTGAGGCCAGGCTATATCTGTCCAGGCAGTTGTTTGAAGAGGCGGTACATGTCCAGTTTTATCTGACGCTACTGGATAACTATGTTCCCGACCCCGATGCTCGTGCAGCTGCATTTGCTGCGGTAGAAAATATCCCTTCGATTACAAAGAAGGCGCAGTTTTGCATGAAGTGGATGGACTCGATTCAGCGACTGGACGAATTGCGGACTCCTGAGGAGCGCAAGCAATTTCTGCTTAATCTAATTTGCTTCGCCGGATGCATCGAGGGATTGTTTTTCTTTGCGGCCTTTGCTTATGTCTACTTTCTACGCTCGCGTGGCCTTCTGAACGGACTTGCGGCAGGAACGAACTGGGTCTTTCGTGATGAGAGCTGTCATCTCGAATTTGCCTTCGAAGTCGTCAATGTAGTTCGCACCGCACATCCAGAGTTGTTCGACGAAAAGCTAGAGCATGATGTTGTAGAGATGATGAAGGAAGCAGTGAACTGTGAACTGCAGTTCGCTGAGGATCTGCTTTCAGGAGGTGTTGCAGGCCTCTCGGTTCGAGAGATGAGACAGTATCTGGAGTATGTTGCCGACTCCCGTGTTGTGCGCCTGGGCATGAAGCCAATTTTCGGATCGAAGAATCCATTTGCTTTTATGGAATTACAGGATGTGCAGGAGTTGACAAATTTTTTTGAGCGAAGAGTGTCAGCATATCAAGTTGCTGTTGCCGGTGAAGTTGCCTTTCATGAGGATTTTTAAAAGTGAATACATAAGGCATTCGCAATTGAATTCCTTATAGCAGACATAATCAAACTACTTTACGGTGCCAGATTGTGAGATCTGGCTTAAAAGGGAATCCGGTGAGAACCCGGAACTGCCCCGCAGCGGTAAGCAGGAACGAAAGCTCCGACAGAAGCACTGGTTCAGCTATGGACTGGGAAGCTGGAGCAAGTAGGTAGCTTGCGAAGTCCGAAGACCTGCCGAAAAGCTTGCTCGTGTAGAGCATGAATACACACACACGCCTTCGAGGGGAAGCCGGGTGAAAACAGCTCTCTCGAGCTGTATTTCTCTTTATTTCCCTTATGGCTGAAAAGCTTCGGCATAGAAGTAGTGTGCGCACTGGTAAAGCAGTCAGGGAGATAGATCGACGATGAATTTAAAGGAGAGATATGAGTTTTGCAAAGTCAGGTAATTTGGGATTTCCGCGCATGGGAAAACAACGTGAGTTGAAGTTCGCGCTGGAGAAATTTTGGAGAGGCGAGATCGATGAAAACAGCCTCTTTACTATAGCGCGTGGACTTCGCGCAGATCACTGGAGACTGCAACAAGCTGCTGGCATTGAAGCGCTGCCTTCAAATGATTTTTCTTTATACGACCATGTGCTCGATATGGCATCTACACTTGGCGCTGTCCCGAAAAGATTCGAGCACGCGGTAGGACCCGTGAGTCTAAAGACTTATTTTGCCATGGCGCGCGGCGTCCAGAATGCAACTGCGATGGAAATGACAAAGTGGTTTGATACGAACTATCACTATGTTGTTCCCGAGTTTGAGCTTGGTATGAACTATAAGTTGCTTTCGACTAAGGCTGTTGATGAGTACCTTGAAGCAAAAGGCATTGGGATTGAGACTAGGCCGGTTTTGCTTGGACCGGTTTCCTTTGTACTTCTCGGGAAGGTGACTGACGCAAGCGTCACTCGCAACCAAGTGTTGGAAGCGATTCTTCCGCTGTACGAAGAACTGCTTTCGCGTCTCAAGGCTGCTGGTGCCTCGTGGGTACAGATGGATGAACCCTGCTTGTGTCTCGATCTAGACAACGTAGCCCAGAAGTTTTACCGGGATTCTTATGGACGGCTCTGTGCTCGTACTTCCTTGCCGAAGTTTATGCTGACAAGTTACTTTGGTGGACTCGGAGCTAACCTTGATCTGGCCTTATCGTTAGAGACGGCCGGACTTCACCTTGATCTGGTTCGCGCACCGCACCAGCTTGCTGCTCTTGTGACGAAAGAGACACATGGGCTACATGTTTCGTTGGGACTTATTGATGGGCGGAATGTTTGGCGAACCGATCTGACGAAGGCGATGGCCCTTCTCGAATCGGCGGTGAAGGCGTTTGGTCCAAAGAGAGTTCAGATTTCACCGTCTTGCTCGCTGCTTCATTCGCCTGTCGACCTTGATACGGAGTCGAAGCTGGATTTGAATATTCGGATTTGGATGTCTTTCGCGAAGCAGAAGCTTGTGGAGGTTTCAGTTCTTGCTCGAGGGATAGAGGACAAGACAACGATCCGAAAAGAGTTGGATGAGAACGCTTGCCAGATTGCGGGGAGAAAGTCATCCCCTCTTATTCATAAGCCAGAAGTGGCCCAAAGGGTGGCGTCTTTAGATGCTGCAATGTCGACGCGAAACAGTCCATACCCTGTGCGCCGTGAGCGGCAGACAAAGGCGCTCGGTCTTCCTCATTTGCCGACGACGACGATTGGATCGTTTCCGCAGACGGTAGAGGTTCGTAAGACACGTGCCGCGTTTCGTAGTGGAAAGATAGACCGACAAGCTTATGACAAGTTTTTGGAAGAAGAGACAGAGCGTTGCATCCGATTCCAGGAGGAGATCGGAATTGATGTGCTTGTGCATGGCGAGTTCGAGCGCAACGACATGGTGGAGTATTTTGGCGAACAGCTTGAAGGGTTTGTGTTCAGCGAGAACGGTTGGGTGCAAAGTTACGGGTCGCGTTGTGTGAAGCCTCCGATCATCTACGGGGACGTCTCGCGTCCAAAACCCATGACTGTTCGGTGGTCGACATATGCACAGTCGCTTAGCAAGTTGCCCGTGAAGGGGATGCTGACGGGACCGGTGACAATTCTGCAATGGTCGTTTGTACGGGACGATCAACCTCGCTCGCAAACTTGTAAGCAGATTGCTCTCGCGATCCGAGATGAAGTTACTGATCTCGAAGCTGCGGGGATTAGGATTATTCAGATCGATGAACCAGCAATTCGTGAAGGTCTGCCGCTGCGACGCGTAGATTGGCCAGAGTATCTGGAGTGGAGTGTCGATGCGTTTCGGATTAGTTCTTCAGGCGTCGATGACAGCACACAAATCCATACTCATATGTGTTATTCGGAGTTCAACGACATGATCGATTCGATTGTTCGAATGGATGCTGATGTGATCTCGATGGAGTGCTCGCGTTCTCGAATGGAGTTGCTTGATGCTTTCCATCGAGTCCGTTACCCAAATGAGATTGGACCTGGAGTCTACGATATTCATTCTCCCCGTGTACCGGATAAACAGGAGATGGAGAGCTTGCTCGGCAAGGCGCTCGAGGTTCTTTCACCACAGCAGCTATGGGTCAATCCAGATTGTGGGTTGAAGACCAGAGGATGGACTGAGGTAGAGGCAGCTCTTAGAAGTATGGTAGAGACTGCATTGATCTTGCGTGCTTCTCTGAAGATCTAAGAATTAGCCGTGTATCTTGGTGCGACCGATAGTAGTAGTTTGTCGGCCGCACCAGTGATCCTAACTGCGCCCGGAGTAATCGCGATATGCCGGTAGACCGAGATCAAGCAAACTGGTTGCCTGCATGGCGGCGCGGACAACCGCTCTGGCCATTACGATGGCTGCAATAGCGCCGATCGCTGATACGTCGGCCTTGACGTTGGCCGTGCCGGTGGACATGGAGAAAATTGTATCGCCGTCGGCCATTGTGTGTACCGGGTTGATGGATCGAGCGTAGCCGTCGTGCGCCATCTGGGCGATCTTCGTCATCTGTGTTTTGGTAAATGGAGCATTGGTAGCGACAACGCCAATTGTAGTATTGGCTCCGTTTTGAGCGACGACACGATAACCATTCATCATAGCCGACATCGAATTACGGAAACCTTTTCCATCTTCACTGCGTGCGCCAGCGAGGACTTTCCCCGTTTCGGGGTGGACCACGTCCCCAACAGCGTTGACTGCTACGAGAGCGCCCACCACGATGCCTGTGTCACCGATCTTGATGCTTGCCGTACCCAGCCCTGATTTCATGGCGAACTTTGGACCAAACATTTTGCCGATGGTCGCACCCGCACCTGCACCAACATTTCCTTCTGGCACCGGGCCTGTGCTTGCAGCGAGACACGCTTTGTAGCCAGCGTCGGCGTTGGGGCGAATCTTGAAGTTGCCGACTCCGAGATCCATGAGAATGGCTGCCGGAACTATGGGGACTACACCGAGGTTGCCAATCTTATAACCAAGGTTGCGTTCTTCAAGGTAGCGGACTACACCGCTTGCCGCGTCGAGGCCGTAGGCGCTTCCGCCGGAGAGGAGAATCGCCTGAACCTGTTGAACGGAGTTGATAGGTGAAAGGAGGTCGGTTTCGCGAGTGCCGGGAGCAGACCCGCGTACATCAACGCCAGCTGTTGCACCAGCCTCGCATATTAAGACGGTGCAGCCTGTGGGTCTTTCCGTAAGAGTGTGGTGACCGACTTTCAGGCCTGGGACATCGGTGATAGAACCTCCCTGAGGCAAAGAGGCAGGATCGATGGGCGTGTCATGTGCTAACGAGGGAAGAGCAGCGGCGAGCGGAAGGCCGAGGGCATTGCGAGTAAACTCACGACGTTGCATGGAGCGACCTCTTTTGAACGATTATCCAGTGTTGGCCTGGGTGAATGAAATTATCTTGAATCGGTGCCTCCGGCAAAAGATGTGTTGTCCTGGACGTACCCGGGATGAAAAATCCTGAAGCCCAGCATGACGATAGCGGCAGTTGCGATGCCGATGGCCTGCGGGGAGAACAGGCCGAAGCCTTGTCCGTGGGTGAAGCTGATTGTCGCTGCTGTTGTTATTATCGCAGCGAGAATAGCAGCGAGTGCTGCGGAGGAAAGTACACGGCGGGAATAGAGTCCGGCGACTACAGGGACAAAAAGCGACACAGCCATAAGCACGTAAAAGATGCTAACGGCTGTAATGATGGAGGGAAGTATCGTAGCGAGCAATATTCCAAGCACACCCGCGGAGATTGAAGTGATTCGGCTGGCGACTAAAAGCTTTTGTTGCGAGACGGTGGGATTGAGAAAGGTCTTGTAGAGATCGACAGCCAGTGACGTGGACAACATAAAGAGAATGGCATCAGTTGCACTGAGCTCGGCGGAGAAGATTGAGGCGAGGGTCCATATGCCAAGCCATCGCGGCAAGAGCAGCTTCATCGCTGAGGGAAGTGCGAACTCGGGATTGGTTAAGTGGGGAAGTGCGGCAAACGCGCATAAGCCGAGTATTGGAGGTACAAATGCGAAGATTGCTTGGCCGATTGAGTTGAGACCGACGCCCACCTTCACCGTCTTTACATCTCGCGCTCCATATACTTTTTGTACAAGACCCGGCGAGATCATGAACGAGGGCACGAGAAATGCGATCCACGCAAACAGTTGCTTGGAGCCGACGCCTACCATGCTGAACATTGGAGCTGCAGCTGCTTCGCTGCCTTTGTGAGCAACCACAAGCTCGCGCACGTGCGACCATCCGCCAAGAGTGTGGATTGCGAAGGGAATGGCAAGCAGAAGTCCTGACATAGTGACAGTCAACTCAAACATATTGACGAAGGAGGAGGACATCAGGCCGCCGGCCGTGCAATAAACAATGGCTACAGTGCCACCGATGATGCAGCCTTCCCACTTGGGTATTCCGGCAACAGTATTGAGGATGGTAGAGATTGCGATGATTTGTGCTGCAAGGATTGCAAGGGAGCCGCACCAGAACAGCACGGAGATAAGCGCTTTAACTGATTTGTTGTAGCGGAATTCAAGGAAGTCGGGAAGAGTTGCGAGGCCACGTTGTTTGGCAATTGCCCAAAGCCTCGGACCGAGAAACTGCGAGAGCAATAGCGTTCCTATGCTGGCAGAGCCAACCCACCACCATGCGGAGAGGCCAAAACGGTAGCCAAGGCCCGTTGCTCCTACTGTGGAACCTGCTCCAATGTTCGCGGCGAGAAACGTTGCGAATAACCTGCCAGGGCCAAGACTTCGACCGGCGACAAGAAAATCTGACGAGTTCTTTACACGACGGCTAATGAAAATTCCGAGCGCCATCAAAAAAACAGAATAGAGCAGCAATGCCACAAGATATAGATTCATTATTTGCTGCTGACCTCTTCCGCTCCAAGTAGTTGCATCGCGGTGAGCGCCATCACTTTGGCTGAGTTTACGACGTCTTCGACTAAGCAGTATTCGTCGGGCAGATGGGCCTGATTGAGAATGCCAGGGCCGTAAGCGATGCACTGTTCGACGCTACCGATTCTTACGACATGTTTTTGATCATAAGTGCCGGGGCTGGCAGTGAGTTTCGGTTTAATGCCGAAGATCGTCTCAACGCTGTTGCTGATGGTGGTGACGAGTTCGCAGTTTTCGTCCGTGTGAACGGGGTGGACGATCATCAGGTCTTCGATGTTGTATTTGAATTCGGGATTATTTGCTTGCAGGTTTTCGAGCATGGCGTAAATCTCGCCACGAACCTGTTCGAAGGATTCTTCGGTGAGGAAGCGTCGATCGAAGATAGCTCCGGAGCGATCGGCTACACAGGGGGTCTGTGTACCACCTTCCGGCTGGCCGCCAAAGATGGAATTCACATTGATGCTTGCATAGCGCGATCCTGGAGGCTCAACGGGCATGGCCGTCTTTCGAGTGGCAAGGGTAGGTTTCAATTCGTGAGTTATCCCGTGCATGAATTCTGTCATGTGATCGATGGCACTAACTCCAAGGTAAGGCATGGAGCCGTGGGCGATGCGTCCGTGGGTGGTGACCTTGAACCAGTAGACACCTCGATGCCCCAGGCAGATACGATCGACATTACTTGGCTCCGTGATGATGACGTAATCGGTCTTGTCTTTTCCGATCCAACCTTGCCTGGCAAGGTATGCGACACCGGCGAAGCCGCCGCTCTCTTCGTCAACGCTGCCGCTCTGTTCTAGCGTGCCGTGCAGGCAAAAGCCGGCTCTTCGGATAGCTTCTATTGCGAAGATCGATGCTGCAATTCCTGCCTTTTGATCTGAGGTGCCGCGTCCGTAGAGCTTTCCGTCACGTAAAAGGGCGCCGAAGGGATCGACAGTCCATCCTGCTCCGACAGGAACTACATCGAAGTGGCCATTGAAGTGTAGAGATGGTCTTGGGTGGAAACCTTCCATTCTTCCTAAGACGTTGACGCGAGGATATTCTGCTGTGTGTTCTGCCAATCCTTCTGCCGCAATGTAATGTATGTTGTAGCCGAATTGCCTCAATTTGTTGCCAATGAACTCGGCACCGACGATGTAGTTTTTACCCGGAGGATTGACGGTCGGAATACGGACGAGATCCTGAAGCCAGGAGATCATCTCATCGCTGATTGCTTCGACGCTTCTACAGACTGCATCCTGAACGATAACGGATAGAGCTTGTGCCGCCATGAAATGGACCTCTGAAAGTGTTGGAAGAGTTGCGCTTCCCACGAAGCTGTCTCTCCCATTCTATCGGTGAGAATTGCAGAAGAATTTTCTTCAGACAGGATACCGATGGTTCAAACTAGAAGGCCAGTTTTATTGCCAACTGGATGACGCGTGAGTCGTTGCCGACTGTGCTGGTGATCTGGCCAAAAGTTGATGCGCCGAAGGTTGCCACGGGTTGAGCAAAGTGGGCTTCGTTGAAGACATTGAAGACCTCGAAGCGGAACTCGAATGATTTTGCCTCTCGCAGGTTCAGAACTTTGAAGAGAGAAGCATCCGTTGTATTGAAGCCGGGTCCAACGATGGTATTGCGGCCCTCATTTCCGGTGATGCTGTTATCGATCAAACTACCGACCATGGGTAATGCAAAGCATGCGGTGTTAAAGAAGTGTTGATTTGTTGCGGTGCCTGCTTTTCGTTGAGCTCCGAAGGTCGGATTGCATGTCTGGTTTGGACGGAAAGTGAGAGACTGTGCTGTGGTAGAGGAGTTGACTGCGGTGAGCGGGCTACCGGATTGAATCTGATAGATGGTGTTGAACTTCCAGCCACCTATCAGCACTCGCTCAGCCAGTGAACGATTTTCAAGCCTGGGGAATTCGTACTGCAGACTCAAAACAAAACGGTTGCGAGCGTCGAAGAGGGAGTTACCTTTTTCTCGCGTTAGCGCAGTGTCGATTGAGGCTTGATTGCCGACGGTTACTGGAAGGACAGGCCGAGAGTCGGTTCCGATGTTGAGACCAGAGAGGTGATCTTGAGAGTGACTCCAGGTGTAGGCGGCTGTGGCTTGGACATGATGATAATCACGCAACTGCCAGCTGGCCTGCAAAGAGTCATACCAGGATTTGCCAGCCGCAAAGGTAGGGCGTGTAAGCCCAAATGCAGGGAAGGGGGTTCTCACTCCGGCTTTATAGGCATTGGTTCCCGGTGTCGTGGAATTAGTTGGAAGTACGGTGGTTGGGTTTACCTCCATGAAGATGGGGAGGTTTTCGCCACGTGAACCGACATAGCCAAGCTCAAAGGCCATAGAGCTGGTGAGTTGTTGCTGCACGCTGACGTTGTATTGCTGCACCTGCGCGGTCTTGAAGGAGTTTGGCAGACTCCAGCCGATGAAGGTAAGGTTGGCGGGGAAGCCCGGAGCACCAACTGCAACTCCGGCGTAGGGGTTGGAGAAATATGTGGATGTAGGTGGTGTTGTGTTGGCGTAAAAGTCGATCTCCTGGAGCGGCTGGAAGGGAGGAGCGAGAGTGCCGTTCTGGAAGAAGTCTCCCTGACCGGGAACGGTGTCGTAGAAGATGCCCCATGCGGCGCGGATACTGGTTTTTCCATCGCCTCTGGGATCGATGATGATGCCGAGGCGGGGAGATACATTATTGAGGTCGGTGTTGTAGGTTGCGCGTGGAGTGTTTGCATCACCTGGATACACCAGGCCGGTAGGAGCATGCGGCTGAATAGTTGATTGTTGACCAGGATGAAGAGCGGCGAGATGATTTTTGTCTTCAACATAAGGACGATTAACTTCGTAGCGGAGGCCGTAATTCAACGTGATATGTCGATTCACTCTGAATTCATCTTGTCCATAGATGGAGTAGGTCCAGGAGGATCCGTTCAAACTGGGATCGCCTGAACCCTGCTGAAACATAAATGGGTAGCCGAGTAAAAAGTCAGAGAGTGCGTTAGTCGAAAATACTGTATTGGTGTTAAAGGTGAAGGCACCATTGGGACGATTGATGTAAAGGAGATCGATGCGATCGCGGCGAATCTCTCCCCCGAATTGGAAGACGTGCTTATGTCGACTCCAGGTAAAGTCATCGGCGATGGTATCAACGCTGTTTGCGCGGTAGGCGAATGGTTGTTGCAGGTCGCCGGTGGTGAAGTAGCCGGTAATGGTGACGTTTGGCAGGCCTGCTGCTGTAGCGTTAGTTGAGTTGAAGGCGAAACCCTGAGTAGCGAGGTCGAGGCCGCTGGTCTTGTTGGGTATGCCATCGATATTCTGCCAGGAGTACTTGGCAACGTTGATCATGCGGTCGTTGATGGTCCATGTGTCGGAGGCCAGGGCATCCTGCAGTGTGAGGATCTGACGGTTACCTACGGGCGCGAAGTTAGATGGGGTGATGGGGCCGAAGAGATTTTGATGCGCGTATAGATACCGTCCAAGGAGCGAGTGTTTTGCGCCGAGCTTCCAATCGCCTCTGAGGCCGAACATGTCTCGGTTATCGATGTTGGCAGGAGCCGCTTTATAGAAATTGCCGGGGCTGTTTGGCAGAGGAATGTAGTTTTTCAGCAGATTTGCGCTGACTACGCTGATGCGAGTCGGATCGATGACATTGGGTTCGTTGTTGAAGTTGAATTGAGTCTGGGTAAGGGGATCGATGATACGTCCGGTGCAGTTCGGCTGAAGAATAGTCGTGCATCTCCGACCTGCTCCTCCGGAATCGGCTGCCGTGGTAACGAAGAGCTCGGAGAAATCACCGCCACGTTCCGCAGAACTGAGGACGGGCTGATTGAGCACATTGCTGGTTGCATCCTTTAGGCGAAAGCCCTCGTAATAGCCGAAGACAAAGAGTTTCTCTTTGATGATCGGCGCGCCGGCTGCGCCACCGAATTGATTCTGTTGATAGTTCGGCTTGGTGGTGGAGAAGTAATTTTTGGCTGCAAGAGCAGCTTCGCGGTTGAACCACCAGAGATTGCCATGAACCTGATTGGTGCCTGAACGGGTAACGACATTGACTACGGAACCCGCATTTCGGCCGTACTGGGCTTCGTAAGAATGGGTCATGATTTTGAATTCTTGAATGGCATCAGGAGGAGGGCGCATAACGAAACCGCTGTTGAAGGAGTCGTTGTTTGGGGCTCCGTCGAGTAGAAAATTGTTGGACTGATTACGCATGCCATTGACATTAAAACTGCCAGTTACGTTGCCGAAGCCGCCAACCGTCGCGTTGCCATTGGCGCCTCCTAAGCCGGCGGGAGCAGCAATGACACCAGGAATAAGGGTGCCGAGTTGAGCGAAGTTACGGCCGTTGAGAGGCAGATCGACGATGCTTTGATGGTCGACAACTGTACCCATAGTCGCATTTCCTGTCTCGACCATAGGAGCTGTGCCTGTCACTGTGACTTCGATCGATGTACTGCCCACCTGCAGTTGAACATCAACGCGCGTGGTTCCATTGACTGCAACCACGACGTCCCGGGTTAGATTGGTTTTGAATCCGGTGAGGCTTACCTTCACCTGATAAACGTCTGGATTTACCAAGGGAATGGCAAATGTGCCACTAGGGCCCGAAGTTGTACCGCGAGTCTGGCTTGTAGCGGTGTTGAGGAGCTCAATGCTTGCAGATGGCAGCACTCGTCCTGCGGGATCCGTAACGACACCAACGATCTGGCCTGTCGCCTGTCCTAAGGCTGATGCCGAAAGCAGAAGAGGTGCGGCGAACAAGGAAAGCCGTAGGCTTCCATGCAAAGAACTGTGTCGAAGAAATTTAAAAGGGAAGCTCAAAAGGGCGAGGAAACTCTTGCGCATGGTATCTCCGAGATGCCACTGAATAGAAGGCACTGCATAAATGCACGGAAACTACGGACGCCTACGGCCGACAGAGACAGGGCTGTATGGCTCTATCTAGGACTACGCGAGAGTCAACACGACTGTAGCTTTAGATACATGGAAGATGGTTGCGAAGATAAACTGCCGAATCATGAATGTCAACTCTGTGTATATCGATTTCAAGTCATTTTTTGTTTGCATGTTGATGCGGTTGGCCGAATACGAGGACACGCAGCACTGTATATCAGCAAAAACTCTCATAAGACTTTCAAAGAAAGTGTAGTTTTTAGAACCCATAGTAAATAAAACGATTGCTTTAGATGAATATATTTTTTGCAAGCAAATAAATATTACGTAGGTTAGGGTCGGATTCGAGAGATCGAATCGAAATTATCGTATCGGTTGCAAATATAGGGAAAATCCAGTTCTTTTGTATTGGGAACAATGTAGCAAATACATATATCAAAATCTGGATGCCATTTTATGCAAGATATTAAATTGTCATTGTAATAAATATTCAATTTAGATATACGTAATCAGCGTATGCGCATTTTTAAAGAGTTGAGTGACTGTTTTTTCTACGAATCCCTGCGTCACATATCTTTTGCTTCAACATGTGGGGTGCTGTAGCGAAACTGGTAATTGAAGAATGACGAAGACACAGATAGATCGAGCTCAAAGAAGGCAGGGTATTAGACGCATCGATCTCGCCTATGTGGAGCTTGCGTCAAGCGAGATCGCACGCGACATCAATCGGGATGTAATTCTGGAACTTGTCCGTACGAAACAGCCGATTGCACGTGCGGATCTATCGCGCAGTTCGGGTTTGCAACCGAGCACGGTCTCCTCGATCGTAGAACAGCTTTTAGAAGAGAAATGGATCGTCGAAGGTGCGGCCGCTCGGAGGCCACGGGGTCGCAGGCCTACCATGCTTTCGCTGAATGGCGATATGGTGATTATCGTCGCCGATATACGACCTGACCAGGCAATCATTGCTGTTGTCGATCTAAACGGACGGTTTCTGTCTCGTGAGGCGATACCGCTTCTCACAGATCCTGAGCGGGGCGTAGGCAACGTGATCGATTGTATGGAGAGGATGCGAGCGAGATATCCGGAAAAGTCATTCGAGGGTATTGGTCTCAGCCTTCCTGGGCGCGTCGATCCTATTTCTCAACGCCTGATCCTGGCGCCCAATATGAAATGGTCGAATTACGACATCAAGAAGGCGATTGAGCGGCGCATTCCTCTGCAGGTAGAGATGGACAACGCCGCCAATGCGTGCCTCCTTTCGGAGCTTTGGTTTGGCAGGATGGATGGAATTCGCAATGCCGTACTCATCACAATCTCGGAAGGTGTCGGGGCGGCTATTTTATTGAACGGTCAGTTAGTGACAGGCAAGTCTGGCCTGGCAGGTGAGTTTGGACATGTACCACTCAATCCGAGCGGACCGCAGTGTAGTTGCGGTCGCAACGGGTGTTGGGAGATGTACGCGTCTTCCCGTGCGGCGCTTCGATTTTATGCAGAGCTCTCTCCCAAGACGCCTACTTCAACCATCCAAGAGTTGTTGAATCGAGCAGAAAATGGGGATCGCAAAGCAATAGAGGCGCTAAGCCGACAGGCAATGTTTCTGGGACAGGGACTCAGATTGATTACAACTGCGTTGTCTCCGGAGCTGATTTTGTTGACCGGAGATTTGACTATCTCCTGGGCGAGGTTTGGAGTCCTCGTAGAAGCAGAATTAAACGGCAAAATGCTGGCCGGCACTCCTCCCCGGCTGATGGTTACTACAGACGCGGAGCTAGCGCGGCTTCGAGGTGCGGCAGCCCTTGTTCTTCAGCGTCACTCTGGATACCACCGTCCGGCTCATTCGTCAGTGGAAGGGCAGGGAGGTCGCAAGCGCAAAGGTGGAGCCTCAATCGGAGGGAAGGCAAAGCGGCAGAAGAGGTGACGGGGCAGGACGAGATGACGCTGCAGGGCAGATAAGCTCCAACCCTCTCCTCAATCTTCTTGACTTATATTGCAAATTGCGATATAAATATTGCGATTTGCAATAGCCATGAAGCTCGCAGACAAAATACGTTACCTTCGCGAAGTTGAAGGCAACTTGCGTGGCCTCGACCGAGCCATGACCCAGCAGGAACTCGTTCGTGCAATTCAACAGGAAAACACTACAACCAAGAAGGTCGCTAAAGGCAGTATTAGCCAGTCGTACCTCTCACAGATCGAAAGCGGCGCTCGTCCGCACCTCACTAACACCACACGTCTTCTGCTGGCGAAATTCTTCAAGGTTCATCCTGGCTATCTCGTCGACGACCCTGAGGGTTATCACTCCGAGCTTCTCTCAGACCTCCGAACCGCCGAGGATAAGCTTGACCTCTGGCTCATCGCCGGCGCCGAGCGCTTCCGTCGTGATCCTATGCTCTGTCAAGCACTTCTCACCTTGGCCAATCACGCTGATTCACGTCGCTGCTTTCTCCTCATTGAGGCAATCATCGAGACGCCCGCTCTTGTCGATCGTCTTTTGCACGTCCTACGTCCCGAAGCCCCATCGTCTGCGTCCGCTCTTAGCAAACCGGCTCAGAAAAGAGCCGCAAAACGGAGCACCAAATGAATACCTTCTATCTCATCTGTTTCTGCGTAGGTCTTGTCCTTAGTCTTTTATCTGTTGTTGGAGGGTTCGCTCACCTGCACATAGGCCGCATCCATATTGGCCACATGGCGCATGGTCACGCTTCGCACGGGAGCGTGCATCGCAGTCCAAGTCCCTCTGCCGTCAATGGCTTCACCATCACTGCGTTCCTGTGCTGGTTCGGTGGTGTTGGGTACCTTCTTCACCAGTTCAGCATCTTCGCCGCGCCTCTCATTCTTTTCCTCGCGATACTGGGTGGTGTAGTCGGAGCAGCACTCTTATGGGTCGTTCTGTTCAAGCTCCTTCTCCCTCGTGAACGCATTCTCACACTTGAAGACACCGAGATGGCCGGCGTGCTTGCCCATGTCAGCAATACCATTCGAGACAGCAATAGCATCGGCGAAATCATTTTCTCCCAAACCGGAGCTCGCCGTGCTGCCGCAGCACGCAGTGAAGACGGCATCTCCATTGAACGCGGCACCGAAGTCGTCGTCATTCGCTATGAGCGAGGCATCGCTTACGTCCGTCGTTGGGACGACCTGACCAACGGCCTACCATAACGCCTCCAGTTTTTCTTAGGCGTCCTCTCTTGCCGAGGTTCATCCCGCCACCTACTCACTGAGGCAAGCACTTTACACGCCCTCCAGTCCATCTTCGGACAAAGGAACGATATGCCGAACTCGGTCATCATCATTGTTGGTCTGATTGTTCTCGCCACCTTGGCCTTATCCATTCTTATGGCCAAAATGTTCCGCAAAGCAGGTCCTAACGAAGCCATCATCGTCTACGGTTTTCGGGGCCCGCGCGTTATCAAGGGTGGCGGCGCCGTTATCTTCCCCGTCGTCGAAAACTCCCGCCAGCTCTCACTTGAACTCATGAGCTTCGACGTCGCCCCACAGCAGGATCTCTACACCAAACAGGGCGTAGCCGTCACCGTCGAAGCCGTCGCGCAGATTAAAGTCCGCTCCGACAAAGAGTCCATCCTCACCGCCGCCGAACAGTTCCTCACCAAATCTCCCGACCAGCGCGAAGGTCTGATCCGCCTCGTCATGGAAGGCCATCTTCGCGGCATCATCGGTCAGCTCACGGTTGAACAAATCGTAAAAGAGCCCGAGATGGTTGCCGAACGCATGCGTTCCACCTGCATGGATGACATGAGCAAGATGGGCCTTGAAGTCATAAGCTTCACCATCCGCGAGGTCCGCGACAAAAACGAGTACATCACCAACATGGGCCGTCCCGACGTTGCCCGCATCCGCCGCGACGCCGAAATCGCCGCCGCCGAAGCCGAACGCGACACGGCCATTCGCCGTGCCATCGCACTCCGCGAAGCAGCTGTCGCCAAAGCATCTGCCGACCAGGACCGTGTCCTCGCCGAGACCCAATCATTAGCCAAACAGGCTGAAGCCCAGCGCGACCTTGACATCCAGAAGGCGCAGTTTACTGAAGCTGCACGCCGTCAGGAGGCGCAGGCCGACAAAGCCTACGAGCTCCAGACCAACGTCATGCAGCAAAAGGTTATAGCCGAACAGGTCAAGGTTCAGCAGATCGAGAAACAGGAGCAGGTTAAGGTGCAAGAGGCTGAAATCCTGCGTCACGAAAAGGAGCTCATCGCCACGATCCTCAAAGGCTCCGAGATCGAGCGTCAGCGCATAGAAAACATCGCCAGCGCAGAGAAATCTCGCATCACCATGGAAGCCGAAGGCCGAGCCGCTGCGACCAAGCTACAGGGTGAAGCCGAAGCCAACATCATCTTCCAAAAAGGCGAAGCCGAAGCCAAGGCGATGAACGTCAAAGCCGCAGCCTATCAGGAGTGGACGCAGGCTGCGGTCGTCGACAAGCTCATCACCAATATGGCCGACGTTGTCCGAGCTATGGCCGAGCCACTCAGCAAAGTCGATAAGATCACGATCGTTTCCACTGGCAACGACGGAGCTGCCGGAGCCAATAAGATCACTGGCGAGATGACCAAAATTGCCGCCCAGGTTCCGGCGCTCTTTGAGGCCCTCTCCGGCATGAACCTCCACGACCTCATGGCCAACGTCAAAGCGATGAAACCCCGCGAAGACACCAACGGCCAGGTCTGAAACCGGATGCCCCATCCTTCGTGCTTCTGCGAAGGGTGGGGCATCCGCGAAGCGAACCATAATCCCCCTCGTCACGAATCTCAAAATCGCGACGAGGACAAAAGGAGCACACCATGGCCCTCCTCGAACGAGTAGGAACTCTTCTCCGAGCCAACATCAACGACCTGATTGAAAAAGCTGAAGACCCCGAGAAGCTGGCCAGGCAGCTTGTTCTCGACATGGAAAATCAACTCCTCCAGCTCAAGACCCAGGTTGCTATCGCCATCGCTGACCAGCATCTCCTCCAGAAGAAACTCAAGGAGCATGAGGACACCATGAACCAGTGGAACCGCAAAGCCGAACTTGCCGTCCTAAAGCAGCACGATGATCTCGCACGCGCCGCCATTGAACGCAGCCTAAGCCAGCAGCAACTCGCTCAGGGCTTCGCCCAGCAACTCGAAGATCAAACCTCAGAAACCGAAACCCTGCGCAATGCCTTTGATCGACTCCAGCATAAGCTGCAGGAGACACGTGGCACCTGCGAGATGCTTATCGCGCAACATCGCCGCGCTCGTACCATGGGCAAAGCTAATGCCGCCCGTACCGTTGCCGCCAATCAACAAGGGTCGGACGCACTCAACCGTCTTCGCTCTGTCATCCAGCACAAAGAGGCCACGAACACCGCATCCCACATGATTTTGGAATCGGAATCGTTCGAGGACCGTCTGGGCAACCTCGAAAGGGAAGACCAGATAGAGCGTCTCCTCGACGATCTCAAGCGTCGCCAACCGCGCCTCACCTAAGACTGTTTGCCTGTCGTCTCTAGTTGAAAAAGGATGACGTCTGACATCAAAACAACAAAAGCCCCGCAAAATTCTCAGCGGGGCTTTTCGTTCACGACATCATAATTTCGGGGAGAACGTCACGATGATCGAGACAAAGATCACCCCGAAAAGAATTACCAATAACGGCCACCACCGGTCCAGCCAAGACGCTGATTCACTCGTTGAACTCATTCACTATCCTCCGCTCTTACTCTAAACGAGAACAAAAAATGCCTTGACTCAAAAAGGTAGCCAGGTATTTTTATGTACAAGTTTGTGGAACAGAAAAAAGGCAAGCCCTGGATATAACGCAAATAAACCGTAGTAAATAAAGAAAGGTTATAGGATGTTTTTGGCCTTAGAATCAGCAGCTTGAGAGGCTACTGGCGGAGAGACAGGGATTCGAACCCTGGATACCTTGCGGTA
>Ga0193753_10000143_pt1 | contig 66847 bp, 58 predicted proteins | sample H1c2metaG_FD_144925 | JGI IMG/M metagenome (GOLD analysis project Ga0193753, IMG submission 144925) | Soil microbial communities from a riparian zone of the East river system, Colorado, United States - H1c2 | ecosystem: Environmental > Terrestrial > Soil > Riparian zone | place: USA: East...
TCCAGATCTCAACCAGTCTCCCAGTCTAAACCCTTCAAACTCTTCCAATCTCAACTAAGCAAAACTTCGCAGGTCCGCTATCAATTATCATCCATTCAATGAACGTTGTTATCGCCCGCGTCTCGCGACGCAGATGAATACCTGTGGACGTTTTCAAATAAAACTTCGAAAAAGCCCCGTTTCAACACTATTTTCCCCACTTCTTCTAAATGGGGATGCAAAGGTATCTGTTTGGAAATATCAGCGCAAGTTCCGGTCAGAAATATTTACGCAAGCTTCAGCTGACGAAAGACCGTCTGGGTACGGTCAGGACCCGTGGAGACCATGGTAATGGGAACCTGAAGCTCGTCCTCAAGAAACTTTATGTAAACATTAAGCTCCTCAGGCAAATTTTCTATGGATGCGCCGTTAACATTCAATGCCGTACTCCATCCCTTAAATTCTTGATAGACAGGCGTTATTTTTTCGTTCACCTGCTCATAAGGAAGCATATCGGTCAAACTACCATCCTTTAATTGATAACGGATACAAGCCTTGATCACAGGAAAAATGCTGAGAACGTCAGCCTTCATCATCAACAATTGCGTAACGCCATTGATCATAATAGAGTACTTCAGCGCCGGCAGATCAATCCAGCCGCAGCGCCTAGGCCTCCCGGTGGTAGATCCGAACTCCTTGCCCTCCTTGCGCATGCGTTCCCCGGAATCGTCAATCAACTCTGTGGGAAAAGGACCACTCCCAACGCGAGTGCTATACGCCTTAAAGATCCCATACACCTCGCCTATGTGGCGTGGCGCAATTCCCAAACCCGTGCAGGCGCCAGCCGTGACCGTGCTGGAGCTCGTCACAAAAGGATAACTGCCAAAGTCGATATCAAGCAACGCGCCTTGTGCGCCTTCAGCCAAAATAGTTGACCCAGACTTTAATTCGTTGTTTAGGAAATATTCGCTTTCAATAAGATTGAAATCTTTCAGGAAGTTCACAGCATCCAGAAACTGCGATTCCAATTCAGGCCAGTTATATTGAATGTCATGATCCTTGAGGATCTTGAAATGAATGTCGGTAAGCGTTTTGAATTTCTCTTTGAAGGTGTCCGCCAGAATATCACCCACGCGCAACCCCTGCCGTCCTATCTTATCCTGATAGGTGGGCCCAATTCCCTTCAGTGTTGATCCGATCTTATTATCGCCCTTTTGTTTCTCATACGCCTGATCGAGCAGTCTGTGCGTGGGCAGGATCAGCGTGGCCTTCTTGGAAATGAAGAGATTTGCTTTAACATTCAACTTATACTTCTGGAGTTTTTCGATCTCCGTCTTAAATACAAAAGGATCCAGCACTACGCCATTTCCTATAATATTTTTAGTGGTGCTCCTGAATATACCAGAAGGGATCTGATGGAGCACATGCTTGATGCCATCGAACTCCAATGTATGGCCCGCATTTGGGCCACCCTGAAAACGGGCTACAACATCATAGCGCGGGGCGAGCACATCCACGATTTTTCCCTTGCCTTCATCACCCCATTGAAGACCTAATAATACATCTACCTTAGACATCTGTACGCTTGGCTGTTGATTATTTATTAAATACCTCTTCTTCTGATTGCACAATGTGGAAAATGGCATTCAGCTTCGTGATGACGAGCAGTTTTTGAACACTTTCTGATGGCTTCATCAGGTAAACTTCACCATCCTTATTCCTGAACTTTGTAAGAATAGTAATAAGCACCCCGATGCCGGTGCTATTGATATATCGCAACCCTGAAATATCGACTATGCAATTCATTATTTTTTGCTGAAGGGCGTCATTAACGACCTCAATGATCGATGCACCGTTATCCTCACCAATAAGATCACCTGTTAACCGCAAGACAAGCCTATTGCTCTTGATTTCGTGTTTGAAGGTCATGGGCATAAATTAATTTGAAGATTTTCTGTTCTCGCAGTTATTCCTGGTACAGGAAGCGTACAGGATCAATGAGTGGTGCATCACATTGAAATGCAAAATTTCCTCCACAGTATTCTGAATGTTCTGAATGCGAGGATCGCAAAACTCGATAACCTTATGACATTCAGTACAGATCAAGTGATCATGCTGCTTGTAACCATATGATTTTTCATACTGTGCCAGGTTCTTTCCAAACTGATGCTTGCTGACGAGATCGCATTCAACGAGCAGGTCCAGCGTGTTGTAAACCGTTGCGCGACTCACCCTGTAATTCTTGTTCTTCATGCTGATGTAGAGTGACTCGACATCAAAATGTCCCTCGCGCGAATATATCTCTTCAAGGATCGCGTAACGTTCAGGTGTTTTTCGCAACTCCTTGTTTTCAAGGTATGCCGTGAAAATTTTTCTTACCTCTTCGTAGACCTTTGAATTCAGTACCATCTGCAGTAACGCGCAAAGATAGCAGGATAAAAGAATTTACAGCGCCCCTTATTCCTTGGAATCAAAACGGCTCACTTTTTCTACGCCCTCCACTCCCCGGAGCCTCTCGATGAGTTGTTCGAGATGCCTTGTATCGTTGACATAAAGCATAATTTCTCCCTCAAAAATTCCCGAATCCGTGTGAATAGACATAGAGCTCATATTTACCTTCAACTCCTCCGATATGATCTTCGTCACATCGTTGATAAGACCAACACGGTCGGTACCGAGTATTTTTAGTCCCGTCAGGAATGCCACCTCGTGTTGGGATGTCCATTTCGCCTTAACCACGCGGTTGCCGTGGTGCGAAAGCAACTCTGGTGCATTTTTACAATTCGTGCGGTGTATCTTGATGCCTTCGTTGACGGTGACAAAGCCGAAAACATCGTCACCAGGTATCGGTGTACAACATTTTGCCAGCTTGTAGTCCACTACATCCATGTCCTCCCCGATGAGCAGTACATCGTGGTACTTCGATTTGATCTGATGTACATCCTGGTCAGAAGGTTTGACCTCACTTTGTACAGCGATCCGGGGACGGATCTGCGCCACCGGTTTGTTCTCCGTGAACTTCTTGATGTCTGCGCCGGTAATGAAACCTCCGCCTACCCTGAAATAAAGTTCAAAATTTGCGGGTGCCTTAAAATAATCGCGCATCTGTTCGAGCAGTTGCTGCGTGGGCTCTTCCTTCAACTGCCGAAGCTTGCGAATAAGGATCTCCTTACCTTCCTCGGCAGATCGCCGACGGTCCTCCTTGAGCTCGTCCTTGATCCGGGTCTTGGCTTTGGAGCTGACGACAAACCGCAACCAATCCTCATGAGGTTTTTGCTTTTGAGATGTTAAAATTTCGATCTGGTCGCCGTTCTTCAGGACGTAATTGATGGGTACCAGCTTATTATTCACTTTCGCACCGATGCATTTTGAACCAACCTGGGAATGGATGTCAAAAGCGAAGTCAAGGGCCGTGGCACCATAGGGCAACGTTCTTAATTCACCCTTTGGGGTAAAAACAAAGACCTCGTCGCTGAAGAGGTTCCCGCGGAAATCATCCACAAAATCCAATGCCGAGTGGTTGTTCTGCTCCAGCAGGTCCCTTACTCTGGCAAGCCATTTTTCCAGGTTGGACTCCGCCGTAGTGTTGCTATCCTTATATTTCCAATGCGCAGCATATCCCTTTTCTGCGATTTCATCCATCCTTTTGCTTCTGATCTGAACTTCCACCCACTGGCCGTTCTTAGCCATGACCGTGGTGTGAAGCGATTCGTACCCATTTGACTTAGGCGTGCTGATCCAATCCCTGAGCCGGTTGGGGTTGGGCGTGTAATGATCCGTAACGATAGAATACACCTGCCAGCACAGCGCTTTCTCGTGATCTATTGACGTGTCGAGAATGATGCGGATGGCAAACAGGTCAAACACTTCTTCGAAGGGAATGTTTTGCTTGCGCATCTTATTCCTGATGGAATAAATGGACTTGGGCCGGCCTCTGATCTCATACTCGATCTTCAGTTTGTCGAGCTCATCTCCAATGGGAACCATGAACTGTTTTATGAATTTCGTTCGCGCAGTACGGGTTGCATCAATGTCCCTGGCGATTGCATCGTACACTGGCTTGTCCGTAAACCGGAGGTACAGATCTTCCAACTCTGTCTTGATTGCATTTAAGCCAAGACGGTGAGCGAGAGGGGCATAGAGGTAGATCGTCTCATTGGCCACCTTAAGTTGCTTATTCCGCGGCATGCTATCAAGCGTGCGCATGTTGTGCAATCTGTCCGCAAGCTTGATAAGAATAACGCGCACGTCTTCGGACAACGTGAAGAGCATTTTCCGGAAGTTCTCCGCTTGCTGCGAAGTGCCGTATTCGAAAACGCCCCTGATCTTGGTGAGGCCATCGATGATTCTGGTGATCTTCTTGCCGAACATTCGTTCGATGTCGGTAAGCTCGATATCAGTGTCTTCCACAACATCATGCATCAGCGCTGAGATGATGGACGTGGTGCCCAGACCAATCTCCTCAACGCAAATCTCAGCCACAGCGAGCGGGTGAAAGATAAAAGGCTCTCCCGATTTACGACGCATGTCTTTGTGCGCCTCCAGTGAAATCGTAAACGCTTTCTTTATAAGCTTGGCATCACCGTCCTTGAGAATTGGTTTGGCCTTGCGCAATAATCTCCTATACCGACCAATGATCTCTTTCTTCTCGAGTTCTGCATCTATAACCATCTCTTATACAATCCTATTACAAGGTTGAAAGTTTGCTTTTTACCACATTTCCACGGGCTTTTTCACCTTTTTTTCGATAACAATAATAACTATTTCTTATTTCTGAATATTGCATAAATTTGCCCCTCCTTTTTGCGGATGTTGCGTAATTGGTGTCCGCCTCGGCGGATGGACTCAGGTTCTCCAATTATATGACATTCGCTCAGTACATGCGGATGTGGCGTAATTGGTAGCCGTGCCAGACTTAGGATCTGGTGCCGAAAGGCGTGGGGGTTCGAGTCCCTTCATCCGCACCAGAACCCTCTGTGAACGTAACGCCTACGGACATTGAGGGTTCTTGATTTATTTGGTAAACGTCAAATGTTTAAGCTTTGGAAATAACACTCAACAAAACGAACAATACCGAAGGTTTAATTAAAATTAAATTAACCGAAGGTGATTATCAACCGAAGGTTGAAGAAAAAGTCAAGGACTATGCCCGCAAAGCAACCATAAAAGGCTTTCGACAAGGAAAGGTGCCAACCGGTGTTATCAAGAAGATGTTTGGCAAGTCCATTTTGGTTGAAGAGATAAATCACCTGCTTTCGCATAAGCTTTCGGATTATATTAAAGATAATAATATCAAGATCCTGGGTGAGCCCATCCCCAATCAGGAACAAGCTGCGGCAATCGATTGGGACGCTCAGAAGAGTTTCGAGTTTGAGTATCATATCGGCATGGTTGAAGATTTTAAATATGACCTTTCCGATAAGGTAAAAGTGAAATCCTATCCGATTGAAGTTGACGACAAAACGATTCAGGAAACAGTGACAGATCTGAAGAAGCGTTTTGGTAAAGTCAGTTATCCCGAGGTAAGTGAAGCCATCAGCAACCTCTTCGGACAACTGCGCTCGGCTACAGGCGAGTTTACGCGTGAAAGTGCATTCATTTCAGTAGAGAAAATATCCGCCCAGGAACAATCAGGCTTCATCGGCGTCAAAAAGGAAGACGAAGTTGAGTTCGATATAGACAAAATCTTTCAGGATGCAGACGCAAAGGCCGAGCTGCTCGGCCAGCCGGAAGCTGAGGCGAAAGAAACCAAGGGAAAATTCATATTCAAAATAGAGACTATTAGCCAAACCGAACCGGCTGATTTGAATACCGAATTGTATGATCGCGTATTTGGAAAGGATGTTGTGCAAAACGAAGGTGAATTCATCGCCAAGATCAAAGACACGATCGGCGAAAACTACAAGCGCGAATCGGATCATTTTCTCGAACACCACGTCGAGGATTATTTCGTTGCCAATACAAACATTAACCTTCCAGACGACTTCCTGAAGAACTGGCTGAAATCATCAAGCTCGGGCCAGGTAACTGACACCTTGCTTGAAAAAGAGTTTGACGATTACAAAAGAGGATTGAAGTGGGACCTCGTGAAGAATCGCATCGCAGAAGATAATAAGATCACCGTGGAAGCTGACGAAGTCCGTGCAAAGGCAAAGCAACTGATCGTTTCACAATTTGGTGGCGAAGCGTTCGCATCACAGATCAGCGACAGACTGGATGGTATTGCCGAAAATTATCTTCAGAATGAGAACGGCCAAAATTTCATGAAACTCTACAATCAGCTTCGGGGAGAAAAGATCCTCAAGCACATCCTGAGTAACATCACGGTTCAGGAAAAGAAAGTCAGTGTCGAGGAATTCAAGAAGATCGTAGGAGAGCACAAGCATTGATCCGCCACGGCATAGCAACAATAAATTTCAAAAGAATACGTCAATGGTTTTAAGGCAACTTAAAACCATTTTTCTTTAAACGGGGTTTTAAGGTTGTATTTTAGGAGCAGGTTAGCTATGATTGTTCATCATTAAGGCCATCCTCAATTCAAATAAACTATTTATTGTAAACGACACATTATGAACAATAACAATGAATTCAGAAAGTATGCCGTGCATCATCTGGGCATGAGCGGCAATACTATTGACGGTTACGCTCAAAAGATTGACGGTTATGCTCAAAAAATCGACAACATGACCCAGTACGTTATTGAAGAACGTCCCGGTAACTTTCGCGCGATCGATGTGTTCACCCGTCTGATCTCCGATCGGATCATCTTCCTCGGAATGGGGATTGACGACCAGATCGCGAACCTTATCACCGCTCAGCTTTTGTTCCTGGAATCCTCCGATCCTAAAAAAGATATTATCATGTACATCAACAGTCCTGGAGGCTCCGTCTATGCAGGCCTTGGCATCTATGACACCATGCAATATATAAACCCGGACGTAGCCACCATTTGTACAGGCTTGGCGGCCTCTATGGGAGCCGTATTGCTAACCGCAGGCGCGGCAAAGAAAAGATCAGGTCTACCCCATTCCCGGATCATGATCCACCAACCCATGAGCGGTATGCAAGGCCAGGCTTCAGACATGGAAATATCCCTTAGACAAACGTTGGAGGTGAAGAAGGACCTCTATAACATTCTGGCCAAACACAGTGGGCTTAAGTACGAAAAAATCGAAAAAGACTCGGATCGCGATTACTGGATGAGATCGAGCGAGGCAAAAGAATACGGATTGATCGACGAAGTCCTGGATCGCAAGAAAATCTAGCATTAACGCATTTTAGGGCTTGAAACCGATGTGCTGAATATTGATTATCTTTACATATTGTTGGCACATCGGTTTTTACTTTAATCTCGTATAGTCATGGCTGAAGTTACCTGTTCGTTTTGTGGGAGAAACAAGAAAGACGTTGACCTGATGATATCAGGCATTCACGCGCACATTTGCGACAAATGTGTCACCCAAGCTAACCAGATCCTGGGTGAAGAGAAAAAAAGCAAAACAGAAGGGGGATTTTCCCCGAATTTCAAGCTGATCAAACCCCTTGAGATAAAAAAATTCCTCGATGAGTACGTGATCGGCCAGGATGAGGCAAAGAAGATCATGTCGGTGGCTGTATATAATCACTACAAAAGATTAATGCAGCGGAAGCTCGACAATGATGTGATGATCGAGAAATCGAACATCATCATGGCTGGTGAAACGGGTACTGGAAAGACATACCTCGCCAGAACGCTGGCTAAATTACTACAGGTTCCATTTTGTATTGCCGATGCGACCGTGCTGACTGAAGCAGGGTATGTCGGTGAAGATGTAGAAAGCATTTTGACCCGTCTGTTGCAAGCTGCGGATTACAACGTGGAAGCTGCCGAACGAGGCATTGTCTATATTGACGAGATTGATAAGATCGCACGCAAGTCAGACAATCCTTCTATTACCCGCGATGTTAGTGGCGAAGGTGTTCAGCAAGCTCTTCTAAAGCTGTTGGAAGGAACTGCCGTCAATGTTCCCCCGCAAGGTGGCCGCAAACATCCCGATCAAAAGATGATCACGGTCAATACTGAGAACATACTCTTCATTTGTGGTGGCGCGTTTGAAGGTATATCGCGCTTCATCGCAAATCGATTGAATACCAGACCGCTTGGATTCGTCGCAGGTCATGATGGAGCCCACGGTAACCTCGACAAAGACAATCTACTGCAATTTATAACTGCTCAGGATTTGAAGAGCTTCGGACTTATCCCCGAGCTGATCGGACGCCTTCCGGTCGTTTCATATCTTAATCCACTCGACAGCGACGCATTGCGCAAGATCCTTACGGAACCGAAAAATGCCTTGATGAAACAATACAAGAAATTGTTTGACATGGAGGAGATCGAGCTTGAATTCAAAGACGGCGCGATCGACTTTATTGTCGAAAAGGCATTGGAGTTCAAACTCGGCGCGCGCGGTCTGAGATCGATCTGCGAAGCAATTATTAATGACGCTATGTTTGAACTGCCGTCTGATAAGAATACCAGTCACCTGGTGATCAACCGGGCCTACGCAGAAGAAAAATTCAGTAAATCACAATACAGCAAGTTAAGGGTTGCCTGATTTAATCGGCGCAAACAAGTGGATTTCGTAGGTGGTCTCACATCACAAACGATGCGTTCATTTATGCTGCAGATACTTAACCATCAGTGTAGCGGCGTTGTCTGACGCCGATCCTGTATCCAGGATACGAATAATATCTTTGTAGTCGTCGATCATTTTTGAACGATACACCGTATCATTCAGCATTCGCTTAAGCTCATCAGAAACATTCCGGGGGTTCGCTGTAGATTGAATCATCTCCTTTACCACCTCGCGTCCAGCGATCAGGTTGACGAGGGAAATGAAGGGTACTTTTACCAACCACTTGGCAATCCAATACGACAGGGCGTTAGCCCTGTAGACAACGATCTGAGGTATTTTGAACAGCGCCGTCTCTAAAGTTGCTGTGCCCGACGTTACGATCGCAGCATTGGAATTGAGTAACAGGTTGTACGTATCCTCAAACACCAGGGTCACGTTGGTCCGGTTGCGCACGTCCTCATACAACTTGCCATCCAGGTTGTTAACAGCAGCAACGGCAAAATGTTGGTCTGGGAAACGTTTAGCTATTTCCACCATCAGGGGAATGATCCTTTTTAATTCCTGTTTTCTACTGCCCGGCAAAAGGGCAACGTAAGGCAGTTTGTCCCGAAGACCATTTCTTGTAATAAAGAGTGGATCGGGAACGTGCATTTTTATGGCATCGAGAACTGGGTTGCCCACGTAATCCGATTCCCAGTCAAACCTTCTGAAAAAATCCTTTTCGAAAGGCAGGATCACAAACAGCCGGTCAACATATGGTTTCAACCAAAGCGCCCGGTTTGGATACCACGCCCAGTACTTCGGGGGTATATAAAAAAATACTTTGAAGCCATTCTTTTTGCCGAATCTCGCGATCTGCAGGTTAAAGCCTCCATAATCAATGAGGATGATCACATCTGGCTTGTATTGGCTGATATCTTCTTTGCAACGCCTGATGTAGTGGCTAATCTTCCTGGCATTGGTAATCAACTCGGCCAACCCCATAAAGGCGAGATCGCGATAGTGTACTGCAAGTTCTACGCCTGCCTGTTCCATGTATTCTCCGCCAAATCCGCGAAAGCGTGAATCCGGATCCAGGGATTTGATAGACTTGACGAGGTTGCCGGCATGAAGGTCTCCCGAACGTTCTCCTGCGATAATGTAATACCTCATAGCCTACAACAGTATGTCATGCCTTTCCGTTATGCTTCACCAAAATATTCCACGTAGTTACGCGGTGTTTCATAGAGCCTTATGCTGTGCAGCACGCCATGGCCGGTGATCTCAGGTAGCTTGTACTCCAGTATCTTCCATATCTCCACAACCAGATTTTCACAGCTCGCCAATTTATCACGCATGAAATCGACGTCGAGATTTAGATTCTTATGATCCAGTTTGTCGATCACTTCGGCACGGATCAGCGTGCTCAATTTCTTAAGATCTACCACAAAGCCTGTTAACGGGTCCGGGTTTCCCCTGATCGTAACGATCAGATCAAAATTATGTCCATGCCAGTTTTCATTGGCGCACGGCCCGAAAACTTCGACATTCTTTTCCCTTGTCCATTGAGGGTTATACAACTTATGGGCTGCGTTGAAGTGCTCTTTTCGAGAGATGTGGATCATTTTTGAAAAATATTCAACAAAGATGTCTTTGAACCAAACGATTCATGGGCAAAGGTCATCAAAATAATTGACGTACCGCTGGTACGATTAGTGGGACTTGGCTTTCAGAATTTTTGCCTATCCCGGACAAAAAAAAGGGCCGCCCCGGTGTGGGCAGCCCTTTTCCTAAAGATGACCGACTCTATTCTCGGGATAACTCATAGTTCCATTCATAGGTATCGCCATCTATCGTATAGGTTGTGGCAATCTGTAATGTACCTGCGCATTGATCATATGTACCGGACCCGGAAGCTGTACCTTCTTCGCTGGTCTCTTGTTCTGGCATGTCGACTAACTGATCGAAATAGTTAGTTGATGGCGAAAAGTCAACGAACACTTTTACAGCTGGGCCGTCAGCCCAGAAGTTGCTTATAATTAAGCGATTTGGCTTGGCTGGATCTGGGTCCTGTTCAATGGTGAGCTCGTCGTGACCGCCGCAGCATGCTCCATTTTCAAAACCTATCCAATCGCCAACCCAGGAGGACGCTACAAATGGGCAATGCTTATCGATAATTTTTACTTTGACATTATTGCTTTCGCCCAATGTAAATTGAGGCATGTCAGCTGAGGCATCTGCTGGCGCTGGATCAGATCCTGTCCAGTCAAATGCAAATTGGTCAGCTGTCAAATACTTATCTGGAGTATCAGCCTTGCGTATTATGACCTTGACCTTGTACGCTTGTCCAACTTTTAAATCGGGATAGTCAACGAAGGTAGCGCCGTCATCAATGGAATAAAGTAAAACTGACTTATGCTGGTCATCCACAATTGATGAACTCTTTAAATCAACTTGTGACGTGTACGTATACGGGACTCCATCATCTTCTTCGCAGGATGAAATTATCAATGTCGAAACGAAGAATGATATGAATATTTTGATAATTCTCTTGTGCATAAACAAATTAATTAGGGTAGATGTATTGCTTGCCATGATCATTTCTATTTAACCCAGTATTCATCCGTGAATGATCTGGCAGCCGGGGTCGAATTCACAACCTTAAACATGAACTTATAGTGACCGGCGACAGGATCAGCCTTTACAATTACCGCGTCCTGAAGCAGTGTTATGCTATTGAGAATCAGGCTGTTTTTAACGTCCTCCGGATTTATATTAACCTTAAAATTAGTGAACGTTCCACCTGTATTTGTAAAGCTTAAAACATACCGGCAGTTAAAGCCGTTTTGTTCTCCGTATCCACTTTGAACTTCAATAGTCGTTGGATTATCGGGTAAGAAAGTCTTCGTACCAGAAATTGTTGTCGTCACTGTCCCGACAGTGTCACCGAGATTCCATCTTTTATAGGTCCAATCATAATCGGCAGCTATTGGATTCCCAATGAAATGGAAATAAACAAAGCCATAGTTGGAACTCATAGGTAGATCAGCATCATTGGTGACCGTTACCGGGAGCATGAAATTTAGAACAGGATCAACTTTTGAAGGAAAAAATTTCACTTGGAATTCCGCATAGGTCTCACCTGCCTTGATGACAGCGGTAGGGGAGCCGATAAATTCGTATAATGAATCAGGCATCATACTATAGACCACAGAATCTCCATAAAAGTAATCATCTAAACCGTCTGCCGGGGTGGAGAGCGTTACTGTCACATCTTTGTCCAACTTCTCAATACCCTGGAGTGATACTGCAAAAGTTGCCGTATCTACTTCATGGGTTGCCGGATAAGTCAAAGCCTGAGCTCCAAAATATCTCAACCCTGAATTGACCAAAGTCCCGCCGTTTGGATTATTTGTCATTTGCAAAATCGGTCCCAGTCCACCCGGCGGTGTGTTCATATCATCTCCATCCAAACATGATGTTAGGGTGTTGATCATCAGGGAAACGAATAATATTATTATAAGTCTGAATTTCATAAGTGTAAGTTTTATTTAGCCCAGAAAATAAGTGAAGAGAACGAGCCAACACCTTCCGGCACGTTTGCCGAATTATATTGGATCTCTGAGGTTGGATAAAGTATTCTGGAAGGCAGGAAATCGGGTCGTGAGCTTTGAGATGCAATCGAAGCAAAAGTTGTTTTTGCTCCCCTGCCAAAAACTGATGGATATCCCGTTCTCCGATATTCGTTCCAACCCTCATGACTATTTACCATATTGAGGGCGATGTATTTTTGAGTGATGATCGCTTCAATTTGTTCAGCCTGAGAAAGCGCCAGATTAAATTGCACCAGCTTATTGTTATTGCTTGCTATATAGTCCGCGGCATCTTCCTCGTAATCACCTGCCTGACTTCCATCAGGCAATTGATACAGGTATTTAAATGAAGCTTCAATGCCTGCCTCAAACAGTTCTTGTGTGGTACCCGTGGCTGGAGTTGCAAGGCCGACAACGGATGCTTCCGCCTGTAAAAAATAACTTTCAGCAGCAGTGAACATCGGATAACCTGCGTCAGGTCCCTTCAAAACTCCTGTAGTATCTCCAGCTACTTTTCCATCGCGTTCGGAACCTGGATACCAAAAACTTCCATCAGGGCTTTTAGGGATCCCGGTGCTTTCGTAACCTAATTGATTTGTTCCTGTATTAGGAAAATCAAAGTACATCGCACTGCCTCTTCCAGGATCATTCAACTTCGTGCCATCGTAGAATGTCAGAATAAACGTTGTGGGTATCCAAGCTTTGTTCCCTGCACTTCCTGTATAGGCAAAGCCCCATGTATCCCATGCTGGATTCTGCCTACTGTTATCGCGCGTGTAGCTCGGATTGATCAGTGCATCATTGGTAAGAAACCCGATACTATTGAAACTCGTATTGGCGAAAGTAACTTTTCCATTCCCTCTTATTAGCAACCTCAACTTTATCGTGTTGGCTAATTTCATCCATGAATCCATGTCACCCCCAAAAAGTATATCGTAATTATCGATATCATTCTTGCCGACCAGACCATTTCCAGTTACAATTTCGGTCATGGCATCATCCAACTCCGTAGCCAGGGACGCATAAATCGAAGCTGCATTGTCGTAAGCAGGCGTAAGGAACGCGACGCCCTGCAATGCCTCCGTAAACGGAACATCATTGTATGCATCCACCAACAATTGAAAGTTATACACTCTCATAATTTTCGCTACGGCATGAAAGTGAATGTTAAGCTCGTCATCGGCCGTCTGGTTAATGATGTATTGGTAGTCCTCCAAATTATCATACGCAAGAGGCCAATTACCAGCATAGTTGTTTGGCGTATAAGCGTACGATACGGTCTCATTGAAACCACCATATCCACCAGCATTGGCAGCATAACCGCCAATCTGCGATCCATACGTATTATATACATCTAAGGAATTCGCTGTGGCAGCCAACGCCTGCGGTAAAACCAGCTGTGCCTGTACAGCAGTTGCCTTATTCGGATTCGTATTTATATCCAGATAGTCATTGCATGAGGATCCGAGGACCGCTATGACCACACAGGTTAATATTATTGAAACTCGATTTTTCATTTTCATAGAAATTTTATTTTTCTCCCTGAGAATAATTTTGATCTGATCAGAACCTCAATGATAAGGTTCCGCCAAAATTGCGGGTAGGTGGAGTTTGACCGATATCATTCAAACCTGTTCCATTACCGGTAGAGCCGGTAGAGCTATACTCAGGATCCGTATAGTAGTTGTCTTTGGCCATCCACAAGAACAAATTGCGACCCTGTAAGCTTATCTGAGCACCCTTCAGAACCTTTGTCTTTGTGATAAAGGAGGCTGGTATTTCCCAGGACAGTGATATTTCCCGCAGCTTGACGAAATCGCCTGAGGTTACGTAATTAGAAGTGGTATTGCGATTAATACCATCAGACCAGAATCCGTTGTTTCCGTTTCCATTGGCAATTGTCACAGTCTTGTTCTCAACATATGTATTTCCATCATCGCTTAAATAGACAGAGTTAGGGAACACGAAACTCCTGCGATCGTATTGTGCAGTCCGATATCCGGTGCCTGACCAATCCATTTCGGGGCCCATGCCATTAAATACGCTATAACCACCTCTGTATTCAAACAATACTGAGAATCGTAGTCCTTTGAACGAAACAACTGCGTTGGCTCCAATACGGTTCTTTGGAGTTGCATTACCCAATATGACGTTAGACGAAGTTGATGTTGGTTGACCAGTAACCTTGTCCACGATAACATGACCTGCCGGATCACGTTCATAATCCAATCCCATAATTACCGGGAAGGATTGTCCAGCAACCGCAGCGGAAATAGCATTGCCAGAGGTTCCCAAGCTGAGTTGAGGCAAAATGTCTGAAATTTCGGTAACCCTATTTTCAAGGTAAGTGTAGTTTCCACCAACACTCACCGTCCAGTTGTCTGTTCTAACAGGCGTAACATTCAAAGTGAGTTCGAGGCCCTTTGCCTGCGTTTCGCCGATGTTAGTTAGCAAAGCCCCAAACCCGGTGCTATTGGATAACAACGTAGTAACCGTCTGATTGTCTGTTCGCGTATGGAAATACGTTACGTTTGTATTGATCCTGTCATCAAAAAAGTTCATATCAAAACCAAATTCATATCCGTGCGTTAATTCAGGTTGCAAAACATCGCTAACGAGCGTGCCGTCAACTGAATATCCAGCTAAACTTCCATAGGGAAATCCATTAAGATTACTGCTAAACGTTGGTTTCAAATAATAGGCCCCATAGTCGGAGAAAGAACCAGGAAATTGTGTGAGGCCGCCAAGGTTCACTAGACCGGTTTTTGAAATTCCACCTCTTACTTTAAGATAACTGATGATCCGGCTTTCTTTGATTGAAGGCACTGCCTCGCTTAACAATACTGAAGCCTCCGCAGAAGGATAAAAGAAGGAGCGGTTATCTGGATTCAATCTGGAATCCCAGTCATTTCTAGCAGTACCTGTCAGAAAGAGGTAATCCTTAAAGCCCAAAGTAACTTTTCCATAGGCCCCTACGAGACGTTGCTTGAACGTATTCTCAACGTAAAATGGGTTGCCAGTACCATTTCCTAGGTTATATAAGTTATCAACAACAAGCCCGGAGGTTGCGACAGCTAAATACCTACCGTTGTTCTCAATCAATTGACCTCCTCCCACGACATTGACGTTAAAATCGCCCAACTTCTTGTCGTATTGTACAATGAGATCGCTGACCAGTTGGGTTGATTGATTACTTGTTTCACCTACTGTTGCCGGGATGTCAGTCTTTGAGCTTTGATCCGTTTGCTTTGCATAGTCACTGTACTTGAACCCTTCAATGCTTTGCTTTTGCGTATAGCTTCGGTTTGAAATTCCTTGTCTGGCTATGATATCAAGACCAGGAATTGGAGTAAAGGTGAGCTCCAAATTGCCTGTCAGATAAGCATTCTTATCAAGTTGTCTTTGTGTATCTGCAGTGAAGTAAGGATTCAGGTACCATGGATTATAGAATCCATTTGGATTGGCGAATTTATTATTTCTCCAGTCTTTGAACTGTGTGATGTCGACATTCGAAGGCATGTTCAACATATTGGTGTAAATGGCACCTGTTCCGGAGGTAATATCATATTTGTTCGGTGCGTATGACGTTACGTATGTAACCAGTAATTTATCTCCGAGTTTACGTGAGCCATTGATCCTTATGTTTCCACGCTCGAATTTATCGCCTGGAGTTGTTCCAGTGACGGCAACATATTGACCAGAAATGTAGAATGTCGATTTATCATCCCCAGATGATAATGAAAAGTCTGTTTGATTGGTAACGCCAATCTTCCAAAATTCGTTATGACCAGGCTTATAGTTATAAGTGGTATACAGCTGACTTCCGTCTTCAAGGGGTGGACCTAATGGCCTGTTGGATCCATCAAAGGGCGCGCCATAGGATTGGTTTTCCAAATAATTGAACTCGCCGTAGCCTGCAGGATCAGTTCCGTAGGCGGAGCCACCTGAGCCAAATTTCTTCTGAATTTTTGGGAAGAACGCAACTTGCTGCAACTGTACGTTGTGCGACAACGTAATATCAGTCTTTCCAGCTTTGCCTTTCTTCGTAGTGATGATAACCGCGCCGTTAGAAGCCTGTGAACCATACAAGGCAGCCGCACCAGCACCTTGCAATACGTTGATCGATTCAACATCGTTCATGTTCATGTTGCTCAATACAGAGTTTGGCACGATGACATTGTCAAGAACAACCAACGCCTGATTGTTACCAGTCATTGAACGCTGTCCGCGCAAAATAAGGCGATACTCAGGATTTACTCCGCTGCTTGTCGCATTGATTTGAAAGCCAGCAACTTTTCCCTGTAACCCGGCAGCAACGTTCACCGCTTTTCCTGACGTGAGCGTCTCAGGGTTAACGATGGTATTGGCTGAGCCCAGTTCGCGAGATCTTGAATGTAATCCACCCGCCGTAATAACAACTTCGGTTAGTTGAGACACATCGAGTTCCATCGACACATCGACAACGCTCTTGCCCCCGATGTTTACTTCCTGACTCTTTAACCCGATGAATGTGAATACCAAAACTTCGCTGCCGGTTGGCACGACAAGCGCGTAGGCGCCGTTTTGATCTGTGACTGAACCGTTGGTGGTTCCTTTAATAACTACGTTAACACCTGGAAGCTCTGATCCGTCTTCCTGTGACGTTACGTGGCCCGTGATCGTTCGTTCCTGCGCTTTCAGATCAGCACAGGCGAGCGAGAGCACTGCCGTTAAACATACTAGTAAAATTTTCCTCATACTTAAAAGGTTTAGGTTAATGTTCAAACTTATAACAAATTGTTAATCCGCAAAACATAAAATACCGTAATTATGGTGATATTTAATGCCTACAAAGTCACGTGGTATTAGGTATAAAACTTGGAAAATAGCTTCGTATGGACCGAAAGAGCCCGGAAAATGAAGGCAAAATGGCGTCTAAAATAAAAAGGGTTAGATCACGCTAAGGCCTGTAGCAGTATGTTCATGCCCCTTTCCATTACGCTTCACCAAAGTGTTAATCGTATTTAAGCGGTGTTTTATAGCGCCTTATGCTGTGCAGCACGCCATGGCTGGTGACTCAGGTAACTTGCCTTCCAGTATTTTCCATATCTCCACAACCAGATTTTCACAGCTCGCTAATTTGTCGCGCATAAAATCGCCATTCGAGATTTAGATTTTATGATGGCATGAAAGTGTGCTAATCGATAGACTGGATAAGAAAGAAAGGAATCGAGGGGATTAAAATCCTTCCCCCTACCGACGCCACCACGCTGGTTTCACGGTGACCGCCGTTCCAAATGAATATTCACGACAGTCCAGGCACTCAGGGGCCGGGGGCCCATGGTAGTCAACCAGACAGTCAGCCTTTAATGTATTCTCTACGTGATAGGATAGGTCACCTTTGTTAAAATACCACCTTTTTGCCTGTTCCTGCGCTACCCCAAAATATCCTGAAACCAAATTATCATCGCCCAAGGATTGTATGTTAGTGTGAAGATTGTAAGGAGGAGCGTCAAAAAGGCCGCCTTGCACCTGTTCCTGCATCTCCCTCCAAAAAGAATAGTACTCTTCTGACAGTCGATATTGCGTCACCAACACAGAAAAATCTTCAAAAAGTTTTTCATTCCTAATGGTCTGCAAAAAGAACAACTCCTTCGTGTATCCGCCGGCGTGATCAATTTGCAACGCATAGTCAGGGAGATAGGTGTTACTTGTTGCCCAACACTTGTTACCGGGATCTGAAACTGAAGACAGCGGAGCTATATATATCCAGGTTGGCGTATAGTCCCACCGGTAGTAGATGTCCATTCCGGTATCATTCACCGGAACCCCAATGTTAGCTATTATTCCCTTGACCGTTTGCAAGGCCTGTTCTCCAGCTTCGATTCCATACTTTTGTTTTTCAGTTTCATTGAAAGTTACCTCTCCAACGGTTGGAGTTGGCCCCACGGGAAACTGTTCCCATGATGATTCATACCGGCTTTCGTCCGGCAGCATTATCTGAAGTTTGTAGGTAACGCCGGACAGCGCTCTAAAATCATCGTTTAAGAGCTTATAGATTCCCGCCTCTTTAGGTGATTCAGTATACACCCAAATTTCCCCGCGATCATCCACGAGGGTCACGGTGGCGCCCGAAATTAACGTTGGCCTTATATTGATCACATCACTCGTATAACTCAATTTCGTCGTGAAATATCGTCCATCGCTGGGATAGGTAAGTGTTTCATTGAACGACTTGTCGGTAATGTATGCTTCCACTACCAGCGTATGGCCATCATCATGCACAACGAAGTCATACGGCTCAATGCAACTAACCACACATAGAAAGAAAATCAGATATTTCAGACCATGAGCCATTTTCGATATGCCGTTACGATACAATTCAAACGACACGCGCCTGCAGCTCGTGCGTGTCGTCCACTTTTTTGATATGATATATTTCTTAAGGTTCTCCATGATCACCAGCACGTCATATCCACTTGTGAGATAATATCTGCATATCCGGTACGCTAAAACTTAAAATTGTAACCGATAGAAGGGAAAATGGTTCCCAAAACGGAAAGCTTGCTGGCCATACCATACCGGTCAAACGAGACTGAATACGTATTCTTTCTGCCATACACATTGAAAATAGAAATGACCCATTCACTTTTTACACGTCGTGTTTTCTTGGGATCGTCTTTAATCGTCAACGAAACATCTAGTCTATGATAGTCAGGAATACGGTATTCATTTCTTTTTGAATAATTCAATACGGACAAGTACGCATCATAACTGAACTTCGATATCGGTATCGTAATTGGTCGCCCGGTGCTGTAATTGAAATTAGCAGAGAAGCTGGCTCGCGCACTGATTTGATAGTTAAGGACCAGTGATACGTGATTCGGTTGGTCAAATGTGGCAGCATAGTAATCGCCATTATTTATCATAATGCTACTTTCGCCGTTGAATTTTCGCAAACTTCTTGAATAGGTATACGCCAGCCAGCCGTTCAATTTTCCTGTGTTGCGTTTTAAAAGGACTTCTACACCGTAAGCAAGTCCTTTACCTTGCGAAAGGCCAGCATCGAGCGCAGGGTTGAGTGTAAGGTCGGCTCCTTCGATGTAATCGACCGCGTGGTCCACTTCTTTGTAGAATCCTTCCATTGAAAATTCGTATCGATTATTCTTTAGATTCTTAAACAGACCTACGGAAAATTGATCTCCTATTTGCGGTTTGAGATAAGGACCGCTTGCTATCCAATAGTCCTGCGGTGTAACCGTGGTTGTGTTTGATATTAGGTGTAAGTATTGATAACCTCTATAATAGCTCGCCTTAATCGACAGGTCGCTGGCAAGCAGATACCTCATTGACAGCCTGGGTTCAAGGCCAGAATATCGCGATATGATCTGCCCGGTTGAATACGCGATAGTATCTACAATATCGGGATATCTTCCCAGCATGTTGCTGTAGTCATAGGTGTACATGATATCTTGTCCCAAACGAAGAAATGACGAATATCTTAACCCCGCAGAAACCGACAATTTATCTAATATCTTGAAGTCTCCCTGGATGTTGCTGTAGTCATAGGTGTACATGATATCTTGTCCCAAACGAAGAAATGACGAATATCTTAACCCCGCAGAAACCGACAATTTATCTAATATCTTGAAGTCTCCCTGGATGTATACTGCCGATTCAACAGTACGCTGATCACTCATGTTCTCAGCCGTCACATTAACGGCATCTTCATTCGGAACGCGTTTGCCGGGTTCTATAATTGTGCAAGTCGATTCAAATCCTCCAATGATCTTAGAGTCTTCTCCCAATGAGAATGTTATGTCATACTTCAAACCTACGTTGGTGATCGCGTTCTTATACGTAAATCCGTCGACGAGGCTTTCGCTATTGAGGGCACTAAAATAGTTGCTGTTGGAAATGTTCAAAGCTGAGGATATTCGATCGTTGAATGTATGATCCCATTTCAATGCAAAGTTGCGCGTTCCCCAGCTGTATGTTGAATCCGATGCAAATTTAAATTCATCATAACTGTCATAGTATGACAGCGTCAGGAAATTGTTTTCGTTGAAAGTGTGAAAAATCTTTGCAGTGATGTCATAAAAGTTGGCGCCACTATTTTTCAGCTGAATATCGTCGGTAGACTTTACAAGCCAATTACAGTATGAAATCCTGCCCCCGACCAAATAGGAAGATTTGTTTCTGACGATAGGCCCTTCGATCGCCAGTCTGCTGGAAATCAATCCTACACCACCCGTTACAATATGTTTTCCGGCATCTCCATTCTTAAGGGATACTTCTAAAACCGACGAAATACGGCTTCCGAAGTTGGCAGGTCCACCACCTTTGTACAGCGTCACGCTGCGAACAAGGTCAGGGTTGAAGGCTGAAAAAAAACCAAAAAGATGCGAAGGGTTATAAATGGTCGCGCCATCCTGCAGTATCAAATTCTGACCGCTTTCTCCACCTCGTACATTGAAGCCAGATGCAAGGTCACCAGGGGTGCTTACACCGGGCAATGTTGTAAGGGTCCTTATTGGATCTACCTCTCCCAGGAAGGCAGGCATTGCTTTGATAGTGGCGATCCCTAATCGTTCAACACCCGTGAGCTGGCTGGTGACATTTGCATCAATTTTTTCGGCAGTGATTATGACGCTTTCAAGTTGTTTTGACGCCGGGAAGATGGTCGGAGAAATCCGATCGCTATCGCCATATGGACTAAATCCCACAATGTAAGTACCCGCATCATAGCCTGCATGTTTTATCTCTACCTTCTGTACTGCCACCGGAATGTTTTGTATGGAGAATTGACCCGCTGCATCTGTCTGAGTTCCCTTTTGAAGTTCCTGTAAATATATTTGTGCTCCTACCAACGGTTCACTTGATTTGCCATCGATAACTATTCCTTTCAATGTAGTTTGAGAGCCAACTGGTCGTTTCAAAATAAAATAGTTCTCTTTCCTCCAAGCTGTTGGGCCTCCGGTTTCCTTATTCAGAATCACGACAACATTGTCAAGAACCTTTACAATGTTAAAGTTTGGTAAAGTTTCATCCAGGAATTCGACGATACGGGTCTTTTGCTGGATCCGCATGGCCGTTAACGACCGCATTTGGTTCTCATCGTACAAAAAATCAACGTGATTTTTTTCCTCCAGTGACAAGAGCAGTTCAGAGAGTATTTTTCCGTTATCCGATGTATCTACGAAAATGTTTTTTACGTCCTGCGCACGGCTTGGATTGTAGCAGATAACAAGCAAAACAAAAAAAAGAAATCTATTCACAAAAGGTAAAGCTTAACAATTGCAATTAATTTTTTTGTTAGAGACGCTAAGGTGGGAAGAGGTTGCCGCATAGCAGAGCCGTTGATCAAATAACTAACAAAATTGTGGTTATCTGGTAGATCTATTCGGTCGGGAGAACATAAAAAAAGGAAAGGCGCCCCATGAAGGCACCTTTCCTTTTTTAAAGTAGTAAAGCATTAGTTTTTATCCCAGAATACCCTGGTCTGCACATCATCATGACCACCGATCATTTGAATGGCTTCATCAAGGTTTGTTCCGTTTAACGTCGCTTCCTCAATAGGAAAAATAAAGCGTCTTGGTATGTCGTCATAGGTTAACGACGGAGGCACGTTAAAGCCCGTGAAATCAAGTCGTCTCCACACAGACCATCCCTCAAAACCACGATTGTATAGAGCTATCCATTGCTGCGTGCCGATTTTTTGTTTCCAGTCACCTGCTGCAGTAGCGTACGCAACAGAGGGCTTTGCAAGATACGTCGTGATGTCAGCGTCATCAATGCCCCAATATTCCATTGAAGCTGTGATCCCCGCATTATAGTGTTCCGCAGCTGTTCCAGAAACCGTAAAACCTCTTTCCTTCGCTTCCGCCAGCATGAATTCCACTTCCTCATAGTCCAGGATCAGTCCTTCCAAGTCAGGTTGATAGAACGCTTCTCCTACGTGGGATTTCTTCGCGAAGGTGTTGTTATTTCCATATATACCTCCTTCATAAGTGCCATCTTCAATTGGATCGGCAAACACAGCGATCCGTGGATCATCCAATGCATTTAATTTGTCGATAAGTGTATTGGCGACAACAAAATCAGCACGGCCACTTTGAACAAGGTCCTCGTTAATGGGATTTGTATTTGGAAATGCACCAAGGTAGGTTATTGAAGCATTATCGTCGTTGCTGGTGAATACTCCGCCGGCAATTGCCTGACTAACCATAGTGCCTGCCTTGGTGGCATCAACGTCGGCAATATTGATCGCCAATTTCAATTTCAACGAATTACCAAACTTTTGCCATCCTTCGACATCACCATTGTACATGACATCCTGAACTTCAGAAAAACCGGCTTCAGCAGGGTTGATCATGGCCAACGCCTGATCCAAAGTTGTGATCAGTGAATTGTAGATAGTGGCACCATCGTCGTATTTGGGCTGTAGAATCTCAGGATCCAAAGCTTCAGTATAAGGAACAGCGCCGAAAGCATCCACCAAAATTGCAAAGGCATAGACCTTGCAGAGATCGATGATCGCTAAACGGTTGTTGAGTTCACCCTCGGAAAGACCTAATGCCTCCGCGGTTTGTTCCGTAACTTTTCTTGCTTCATCAAGATCTTTGAGCGCGTCACGATACCCCCCCCTCCAAAAATTGTCAGGGTTCCTTCTGCCAACCATATTATATTGACTTTCATCAGGATAGGTAGTTTGCGCCCAATATTGAGCGTACAATCTAAACACATTAATGTTTGTATCGGAATTGTTCATCATAAAGAACAACTCATTGAGGCCATTGGCAAACAATGTTTCGGCAGGCACTTCAACGGCAGTTTTCGTAGGCTTGTTTAGTTCTTCAAGCCTGTCACTACATGCGACAAGAAAACCTGTTAAGAATATTATCAAAACTATTTTTCTCATGATTTTTTTCATTTAATGATTAGAAAGTCAGGTCAACTTTAAATCCTAAGGTTCTTACTGTAGGGTATGAACCAGAAAGGTATCCCTGGCCATTGCCAGCACCGAGACCGGATTCAGGATCGGCATATGGAACATTTTTGCTGATGATCCAGAGGTTACGACCTACAATGGAAAGTGATGCCGCTTGGAAAACATTTCCCAATATTACCTTCGGCAAATTATACGTCAGCGCAACTTCCCTAAGCTTAACATATGATGCATCAAAGACCTGCATCTGAGCAGGTTGACGTGTTGCGCTGCCCCAATAATAGGCACCCCCATAATAGTCGGCTGGCGCTCTTACTGTGTTCACAGAACCGTCTGCCTGAACACCATCGAAGATGATACCGCCGCTATTTTCTGCATAACCCTTCGAAGGATCGTTAGGATCGTTTAATACCACTGCGTCACGTAACGGATTTCCCAAATCGTTGAGTCCTGCAGTTTCTTCTGGAAGACCCGTGCCTTGACCATAGTACATGTCAAGAGAAAAAACATCACCACCATGGGACATGTCTACAAGGAAGTTTAAATTAAAGCCTTTGTAGCTCACTGTGTTCATTATGCCACCATTCCAGTCAGGATTAGGATTACCGATTACCTGATCAGCAATAGCTATAGGAAAGCCAGCAGCATTAATCTTGGGCTGGCCATTTAGATAATCATATCCTGTACCACGAAGAACGCCGTAAGGCTGACCAACTGTGGCATTTAACGACACACCACCCTGGAAGCTATTGATCTGATAATTGTCAATTCCTTCTGGCAACGAATTTACGTTGCTAATATTCTTAGCCCAGTTTGCCGTGATATTCCAGGTGACGCCATTGTTCTTCAAGATGTCATAACCTAAACTAACCTCGACACCCTTGTTTTCAATTTCGCCGCCATTAAGCCACTTAAAGCTTGTGCCTGTTGCTTTCGACAACTCGACCTGTACAATTTGATCCTTTGAGATTTGCTTATATAAACCAAAATCAAACTTTAACCGATTGTCAAAACCAGCCAATTCCAGACCGGCTTCATAACTCGTTAGCTGTTCAGGAAGCAGGTTTGGATTGTTCACCGTACTTGGATAGGAAATCAATATTGTGCTTCCAAAATTGTCATTCTTAGTGTACGCATTTGTCGTTCTTTGCGGTCCGGTATCATTACCAACAACGGCATAGTTAAGTCTTACCTTACCAAAATTCATCACTGGCACATCAAGCAACTCACTGAATACAAAACTCAATGCCTCTGAGTGATAGAAATAAGAGTTGTTGTTAACAGGAAGTGCCGATGAAATATCATTTCTGGCAGTCAAGTCCAGATATAGCAAATTCTTAAAGCCTAAATTAGCATTGGCGAAAATGCCATATACCTCTTTCTTTGTATCGCTTTCCACTGGACTTGGAACGTTACTCTTGGAGTTACTTATTGCATACAGGTCCGGCACCACCAGCCCCCCCTGTGTTGAGGCAATGATACTGGAAAAATTTTCCTGGCGGATGTTGGAGCCTAATATTCCCGTAAGTGACAGATCAGTTGTCAATTCTTTGTTGGCTGTGAAGATCAGATCGTAATTGTATTCACTTACAGCCCGGTTGGTTCTCTGATAACCGGAACCTTCACTAGCTAAGTTAATTCCAAATTCAGCTGGTACACTTCCTACGGCTTGCCGTTCCTCTCTAAGCTCGGTATAAGTATCAGCAGTTACGCGTCCCATTACACTCAGCCAATCTGTTGCTTTGTAATTTAAAGCGACGTTGCCATAGACCCGTGTACGTTCGTCCGTTTCAACATTCTTATAACGTGTCCAATATGGGTTGTCCCAGAAAATTGGTGTTGTAGGATCATGATAGTCACCACCGTTCCATGTTATGTTGCGGCCGGTTTTCTTGTACATGTCTTCAAGGGATTGTACATCAACGTTGGTTTCCCACCATTGCCTGAAATTCGCCATCTGATTGCCGCCATATCCAGTTGAAGCCCGTCCAACCGTATTTGTTTTGACAAAATTCAGACCCACAGTTGCCGTAAGACGTTTATTAATATTCGATGAACCATTGAAGCTTAGGGTATGACGGTCCTGGTCCTGATTGGGGAGGGTACCTTTGTTATCGAAATTGGTATAGCTCAATCTAAAAGTGTTTCCTTCGTTTCCACCAGTAAGTGCAATGGAGTTATTCCAGGTTACCTGGGTTTCAAAAAAGTCAAGCGGCGTATGTTTCGCGGCTACCCAGGGATATGCCTTATTGTAATTAGGCGATTCTGGAACGAATGAGTCCCAATGATATACATTAAGATTTGGATTGAATGGAGCACCATAAGAACCATCCTCCAGCGTAGGGACAACCTTATCCAGCACACCGTCGCCGTCTATATCCTCTTCAAAGAAACCGTCCGGTCCATAGTATCCAAAAGATTCACGCGCATATCCCGCGCCATATTTGTCCTGATATTTAATAAATGTTTCTTTGTTAATTGTTCCAAACGTCACACCTGACGAAAGAGAGATACCAATCCCGTTTCTTTTCTTCCCTTTCTTGGTGGTAATCATGACCACCCCGTTGGCTGCTCGTGAACCATACAATGCAGATGCGGCGGCACCCTTTAGTACGTTGATCGTTTCAATGTCTTCGGGATTGATGTCCGAAGCAGCATTTCCATAATCATAGCCCATTCGGCCGGCCCGTTGATTCGCAGTATTACCGGTGCTGTTGTCCATTGGAACGCCGTCCACGACAAATAATGGCTGATTGTTCCCCGTCACCGATTTATTACCGCGGATGACCATATTGGTGGAACCTCCAAAATTATTGCTTGTACGGATTTGGACCCCTGAAACTTTTCCCGAAAGGGAGTTGATAAAGTTTTGTTCCTTGGCTGTGGACACAGCGGAATTGTCCAGTTGCTGAGTTGAATAACCGAGGGACGCCTTCTCCCTGGTAATGTTCAATGCTGTAACAACCACTTCGCTTAGTTGGGTGACGTCCAACGCGAGCGACACATCAATAGCAGTCCTGCCTCCGATCGCGACTTCTTCAGTTTTCATCCCGATAAACGTAAAGACCAAAGTCTCTGCGTTATCAGGCGCACTGAGCGTATACTTTCCTTCAGCATCTGTAACTGCACCGATCGTCGTGCTTTTTACCACAACATTCACGCCCGGGAGGCTGGATCCATCCTCCGAAGAGGTAACTCGTCCCGAGATTGCTCGTTCCTGTGCCTTCAGTCCAGTGCAGACGAGCGATAGCACTGCTGTTAGACATACTAGTAAAATATTCCTCATAGTTTGTACGTTTAGGTTAATGTTCAAACTTATAACAAATTGTTAATCGACAAAACAGAAAATACCGTAGTTATGGTGACTGTTAATGTCTACCAACTCACGCGGCTAAAGGGAGAAAATGCAAAATTTGCCCAACGAGGCCACAAACAGCCGCGAAAATGGCCCCAAAAATAAAAAAGGGTTAGTTTGGATCGCGACGGCTACCAGACTCGAAAATGACGCCCTCGAGCCAAAATATGCCGAATCGCAATTATGTGATGGGCTGCTTTTGTGGACCAATGGTCATTTCACAATCCTGAATTCGATCCGGCGGTTCTGTTGCCTACCACTTTCTGTGGCGTTGTCAGAAATGGGCTGATCTGGGCCATAACCCTTTGGAAGCAGCCGGTTTTTTTCAATTCCATGCTGCACTAGAAATGCATAAACCGACCCTGCCCTCTTCTCGGATAACTTAGTATTATAGGCTGCTGATCCCGAGTTGTCGGTATGTCCACTGATCTCCACGCGAACACCAGGGTTGGTGTTTAAAAACCGAATGATCTTTTGAAGTTCAGGAATAGATCTTTCTTGCAGATCGTACTTATCCACTTCGAAAAAGATATTATTTAATATGGCAACTGACCCTTCAGTTGCCTTTTCAAGATCAATGTTGATGATGATTGGCTCAAAATCTGTTACCTCAGAATAGTTGAAATTGTAGCTCTTGAATAAGTACGCCTGCTTGTTTACATAGAGTGCGTACTCATCTCCTTGCGTAAGAACCATCAGGTATTCTCCTGAAACAGAATCTGACTCCACAAGTGATTCGACAAGATTGCTTTTTATATTGATCAATTCAATCTTGGCCTCAAGAGGGATCTTCGAAACTTTGTCGCGAATTATTCCCTTCACATAATTACTCCTGAACCGGATCTGATTTTCAGGCGGAATGATAACCTCGAATATCTGGCTCCTCGAATCACCTGATTCCAGCGTTTCTTCATGAGAGTAATAACCCTTCTTTCCATCGGCTGTTACGAAAAATGAAAATTGTTCCTCATGATCGTTGATAGGAGGGCCAAGATTTTTTGGCGTTCCCCATGACGCTGAATCCCTTTCACTAAAAAAAATATCATAACCACCGAAGCCGGGCCGTCCGTTTGTTGCGAAAAACAGTGTTCTGTTATTCGCGTGAATAAATGGCGAGATTTCATCGTAAGGTGAATTGATCTCTTTCCCCGCGTTCACGGCCTTCGTCCATTGGCCGTTATCATCAAGTGTTGATACCCAAATGTCCCTATAGCCTAAACCGGATCTGCGATCTGATACAAAATAAAGCGTGCGGCCATCAGCAGAGAGCGAAGGTTGTGACTCCCAGGCTGAACTGTTGACATTGCGTCCGAGGTTCTCTGGAACGGACCAATCGTCACCGATCTTTTTGCTCTGATAAAGGTCACAGCTGCCAATGCCATCGCGCCCTGTACACGATGTAAGGATCAACTTTCTTCCATCAGCGGAAATGCTGCAGGTGCCCTCGTTCAATCGGGTATTAATGTTCTTTGAGATTGACACCGGCCTGCGCCATCTTCCTCTGTCATCCTTTGTTGACACCACCAGGTTCTCATCTTCATTGATGTCGTTCGTAAGCCTTCGCGTAAAGATCAATTGCTTTTGGTCTGCCGTAAGGACCGGAAAATACTGGAGCACATATTCATTTACCGTATCGCTTAAGGGGTGAATGCCATAAGCACTTTTTGTCGATTGATTTTTAAGCGCATATTCGGCACTTCGGAAAAGCATGGTCGCCCTGTCTATCCGCGGCTTGCTAGTTGTCTCATTGTTGATGAATGCGCTAAGCACTTTCATAGCCTTTTCGTATTGTCCAGACAACAAGTAGGGTTCTCCCATGGCAAACCAGAACGCCTTTTGCCGCGAAAGGTCTGTCGTCAGGCTTAATCCCTTCTCATATTGCTGGATTGCATTTTCGTACTGTTTAATAGAGAAATAGGTTAGTCCCAAACGATGGTAGGCCTCCACAAAATTCTTGTCTTTGTCGATGGCCTGATTGAGGAGATCAATCGCTTCCTTGAATTGTCCTCTTACGCGAAAGTTGTCCGCCTGGGTGTAAAGCTCAATGGCCTTCTTCGACTTCGTAGTGTAAACGGTTTGTCCAGCCACCTGAAACGAAACCAGCGCCGCAAAAAATAAGATCGCGAATCGGTTCATGTACAAAATTACGCTAAATAATGATGTTCGATATCGGCTGTTCGGGAGAATCAAATGCTAACATAGCGTTAATAAGTTTGAATCCTTCATACATTGAAATATCTGTTACGCCAATTGGGTGTTCTTTAATGATGCCCTTTTCCAGTAAACACATTCGCATTGTTCCCTTTAACAGTGGAGCCGTGGGGGTATACCAGTTTTGCTCCTTCCTAAAGACGATATTGGCGTATGACGAATCCGTTACAGCCCCGTCCTTGATAATGAGTATGTCATCGCAGTTACCACGACTTTCAAAAAGTCTGTTGATCTCAGCGCGGTCCGCAAATTTAAAAGGATAGTGAATGTTATTGTCCTTGACTGCTTTTAAAGTGCGGATCGACCTGAACTGATACGGGATGAATTCTAGGTCGCTCCGCGAATCGTCATAGATAAATCTGCATTTGTAAAGTCCTTTTCGTGGCCGATCCTTTTTATTAAGCAGACTCTGAAAATCAAGCTGATGTTCCACCCCAAATACCATCTTCAATGACCGGTTCACACGCTGTTCATGGTACGACAGGTTACTGAATTCGCCGTCGAGCAATCTTATCGATTCAAGCAATTGGGACATATACTTTGTCAATTACTTCCTGGTATTCCATCCATGCTTCGCTTTGCGTCGTGATGCCGCCACCACTTCTATAAAAATATCTTTCACCCTGCCTCTCAATAAAACGTATCATCACGCCACTGTCAAGATCCTTCCCGTCAAACAAACCGAACACGCCTGTGTAGTAGCCTCGCTTCTCCTTTTCCACCTCCCTGATAATGTCGAGCGTCTTAGGTTTCGGAGCCCCCGATACCGAGCCTGCCGGCAACAGCGTAAGTAAAAGATCTCCCAAGTGAGCATGATAATTATCCTCCAGGTCACCGCTGATCATCGAACTCACTTGCAACAACGGTTTATCTGCAGTTTTGATCTCCTCCACGTAACGGAATTTTTCAACCTGCACATTTTTTGCGATCTGGCTCAGATCGTTTCGAATGAGGTCAACTATTGTAACGTGCTCGGACAATTCCTTCCTGTTACTGAGGATTTTGTTCCGGGCGTCTGGAATGGAGGCATCAATGGTCCCTTTCATTGGGAAACTTCGGATCTTGCCATCCCGGATCTGGATAAAAGTCTCAGGTGAGAAGACCAAAAACTGGCCATCAAGCAACAACTTATATTTCGCCCGACTTTGATGAAAAATGTCTCTGAGCGTTTGATTCAGCATTACCTCCGTCTTGACCGTGAGGTTCGTAAGGAATGAATCGCCATATTCCAGGCGTTTGAAGACGCTATTGAATTTGTCCAGGTAGGTTGTCCACGCAGCGGGTATCCGTTCCATCAGAACGTCTTCCTTACTCATGCGGTGAAGTGTGGTATTTGTAACGCCGTTAACGTCAAAGAGTATCTTTTGAGCGTCAACAGTTTTCAACGGGATCAATATTGGTTTTTCTAACTCAAAATCAATCACAAAAAGAAAAGGGGTCTTAGCCTCCCCCATTCTGTTCATTGCACTTGAAAATTCTGTAAGCCCCATGCTTGCGAACACTTCGATTAGGGAATGTTCATGTACTTATGAATTTGCAGCGAGACTTGCCACGCCGGATTCTCTTTGACATACGAAATGATCAGTGGCAACATCTCCGCCTCCTTTGACCATTCGGGTTGGAAAAAAAGCTGACATCCAGGCCTTACCTGCCGCGCGAATTCGCTTCCCCACTCCAGGTCTTGCTTGTTGTAAACAATAACCTTCAATTCATCCGCCACTGAAAAGACTGATGGATGAGGGGGCTTGAATTTTTTCGGTGAAAAACAAACCCAATCCCACAAGCCACTCATCGGGTATACGCCCGATGTTTCTATGTGGGTTCTCAGGCCTTTGTCTTTGATCGCTGACGTCAGCATGGACAGGTCATACGTTAGCGGCTCCCCGCCAGTAATTACAACGATCTGCGTGCCACTTTGCTGTGCGCGTCTTGCCATTTCCTCCACAGAAACTAATGGATGTGATGAGGCATCCCACGATTCTTTCACGTCGCACCAAACACAACCGACGTCACAGCCGCCCAGCCGGATAAAGTAAGCAGCAAATCCTTGATATGAACCCTCGCCCTGGATGGTGTAAAAATCTTCCATGAGGGGAAGGGTGTGCGCCGAAAGTTTTTCTTGCATCTGCACCATGAAAGGTAAATTCAAAGGGAACTGGAAATGTTAAGGATGCCGCAGTTCAGTCGCCCGTAGTGTATTCAGCAATAGCGACGCTATTGTCATCGGCCCCACCCCACCGGGCACAGGCGTTATGAACGATGCCTTAGGGGCAACGCTTTTGAAGTCCACATCACCCTTGATTGCCCATCCTTTAGGAAATTCCGGACCCTCAACACGTGTAGTCCCAATGTCGATCACGACGGCTCCTTCCTTCACCATTTCCGCCGTTACCAGTCCTGGTTTACCCACCGCCACCAGCAGAATATCTGCCGACCGTGTATACGACGCCAGATCCTTGGTGTGTTTGTGGCAAATGGTCACTGTCGAACGGCCTTGCTCCACCAGCATCATACTTAATGGCGCACCCGCTATCCGGCTGGCACCGATGACAACTGCGTGTTTTCCCTCGGTTTCAATATTATATCGTCTCAACAATTCCATCACACCATACGGGGTCGCCGGCAAAAGCAATGGATTCTTTGAAATGATACTGCCGAAGTTATGGTTCGTGAATCCGTCAACATCCTTGTCCGAGCGGATATTTTCCGTGATATGCTCAACAGAAATGTGATTTGGCAACGGGAGCTGTACGATGAACCCGTCGACATCATCATCGTTATTAACGTGATCAATATGTTTCATCAGTCGTTCCTCGCTGATGGTATCGGCAAAACGCATCATGGTATAGTGAAATCCTACACTTTTGCACGCTTTTACTTTGTTATCAACGTAAGTCTGACTGGCGCCGTCGTCACCAATGAGGATGATAGCCAGGTGCGGAATTTTTTTGCCCTGCTGTTTTCGCTCGGCCACGCGCTGGGCTATCTCCGTCTTAATGTCGTTGGAGACCTTACGGCCATCGATGAGGGTATATGATGTTGGGGTTTCTACCATGTGCATTAAAGTATCAATCGATCTTCAGAACAGCCATGAAAGCTTCTTGCGGAATTTCAACGTTACCCACCTGGCGCATGCGCTTCTTTCCCTTCTTCTGTTTCTCCAGCAATTTGCGTTTACGGGATATATCACCGCCGTAGCATTTCGCTATTACATTCTTTCGGATAGCGCTTATGTTTTCGCGGGCAATTATTTTTTGACCGATGGCAGCCTGAATCGCAATCTCGAACATCTGCCGGGGAATTAGCTCCTTTAGCTTTTCACACAATTTGCGGCCCCAATCCTGCGACTTGCCTCTATGAACAATCGCGCTCAACGCGTCTACTTTCTCGCCATTCAACATAATGTCGAGCTTCACCATATCAGATTCCCTGAATCCAATCAGATGGTAATCAAGTGATGCGTAGCCGCGGGAGATTGACTTCAGCTTATCAAAAAAGTCGAACACAATTTCGGACAAAGGCATTTCGAAAGAAAGCTCCACCCTGTCCGTTGTGAGGTAATGCTGATTGATAATGATACCTCTTTTATCCATGCACAACCCGATGATTGGACCGATGTATTCGGATTTGGTAATGATCTGCGCTTTTATGTACGGCTCTTCAATGTGACGCATCCTTGTCGGATCGGGCATTTCAGAAGGAGCGTTGATAAAGAGCTGCTCACCGTCTGTAAGGTAAGCCTGGAACTGAACGGAGGGTACTGTTGTGATAACAGTCATGTTAAACTCGCGCTCCAAACGTTCCTGAATAATTTCCATGTGCAACATCCCCAGGAATCCGCACCTAAAGCCAAAGCCAAGCGCCGCAGAAGTTTCAAGTTCCCACACCAGGGAAGCGTCATTGAGTTGAAGCTTTTCCATGGATGCGCGCAGCTCTTCGAATTCCGTGGTATCAACGGGATAGATACCCGCAAATACCATTGGCTTTACCTGCTCATACCCTTTCAGTTGTACTCCCGGATTGATCGCGTTGGTGATCGTATCGCCAACGTGCACTTCCCGCGCCACCTTGATGCCTGATATGAGGTAGCCCACATTGCCGGCGCTGATCTCGTTGCGGGGAAACTTGTCAAGCTTAAGCACACCTATTTCATCAACTCCGTATTCCTTGTCCGTCCCCAGGAACTTGATCTTCTCTCCTTTTTTAATCGTGCCATTGAATACCCGGAAATATATCTCTATCCCTCGAAAGGAATTAAAGACAGAATCAAAGATCATGGCTTGCAGCGGTGCCTTGGGATCTCCCTTTGGCGCCTTTACACGATGTACCACAGCCTTCAGGATCTCTTCAATACCCTTGCCTTCCTTTGCACTGGCCCTGATCACATCCTCACGCCTGCAACCTACCAGTTCAACAATCTCATCGGTCACCTCTTCGGGCATTGCGTGCGGCAGGTCAATTTTATTCAAGACTGGGATGATCTCGAGATCGTGCTCCAACGCCAGGTATAGGTTTGAAATGGTTTGAGCTTCAATTCCCTGGCTCGCATCCACGATCAGCAATGCGCCTTCGCAAGCCGCTATCGACCTCGAAACTTCGTATGAAAAGTCAACGTGACCGGGTGTGTCAATGAGATTGAGCACGTAAATCTTGCCATCCAGATTATAATTCATCTGTATGGCGTGGGACTTAATAGTGATTCCCTTCTCCTTTTCAAGGTCCATGCTATCAAGCACCTGGGCTTCCATTTGACGCTCATTGAGCGTCCCGGTAAACTCCAGCAGCCGGTCCGCCAGTGTGCTTTTACCATGGTCTATATGGGCAATGATGCAAAAATTCCGAATGTTTTCCATTGAACGCTCCTCTTAATCGATATATGCAAGTCCCTTCATGTCCCACTGCTCTACAACAACCTGGCAACGAAAGACGGCTTCCATTTTAAGAATGCAAAAGTAGGAATATTAGGAGGATTATTCAGGTTTTTAAGGACACCCCAAAAAGAATTAAAAGCAGCCTAATAATTATAAAAACGGGCAATTGGTAACGGGGGCACCGGCCGCGATCGTTTCCTATGCTATTGCTTTTGAATCGTCCCTTCCTTCATCACAAAACTCACCTTCTCCATTGTTTTGATATTCTTTAGGGGATTCTCATCGGTCGCGACAATGTCGGCAAGCATGCCGGGTGCCAGCGTTCCAATCTTATCCGACATTCCAAGAATTCCTGCGGGAACTATAGTGGCCGATTTTATGGCTTCCATTGGCGGCATGCCGGCCTCTACCATAAACCCGAATTCCTTCCCATTGTCACCGTGTGGATATACGCCAGCATCAGTGCCAAATGCGATCTTAACCCCACGCTTATACGCCTTGGCAAACGTATTTTGTATCTGCGGTCCGATCTCAAGCGCCTTTGGTACGACCAGGGGATGATAGTAGCCCGGAACCTTAGCCTGTTCAGCAACAAACTTACCGGCCGAGATCGTCGGAACGAAAAACGTTCCCTTCTTGATCATGAGATCCATTATCTCCTCAGTCATTTTAGTGCCGTGCTCAATGGTTGTTATGCCCGCCAGCACCGCGCGCTTCATACCTTCCGCGCCGTGAGCGTGTGCCGCTGTGTGCATCCCATAATCCTTCGCTGTTTCGATAATGGCTTTCAGCTCTTCGTCGGTAAACTGCGGACCAGAACCATCCTTGGCAATGCTTAGTACGCCTCCTGTTGCCGTGATCTTGATCATGTCGGACCCATCCTTGTAACGCTGGCGCACCGCCTGGCGTGCCTCCTCAGGCGAATTGATAACACCGTCCTTTGGTCCAGGATCTCCCATGAGATCCTTCCTGTAGCCATTGGTTGGATCAGCATGTCCTCCTGTCGTTGCGATCGACTTACCAGCTGTAAATATCCTTGGGCCCTGCACCATGCCAGCGTTCACAGCATTGCGCAAGGCGACGTTTACACCAGAACCACCCAGGTCGCGAACTGTGGTAAAGCCTGCCATGAGCGTTTTCTTAGCATATACTGTCGAACGGAACGCGACATCGGCATCGTTCAAGGTAAATCTTTGAAGCGCCTGGTCCTTGCTGGTCTCACTCTCCAGGTGGACGTGCATGTCGATAAGGCCGGGCATAACTGTTTTGGTTGTAAGGTCAATGACATTATCTCCCTGCGCGGCTTTGGAAAAACCCTTCTCAATGGCAGTGATCTTATTGCCTTCAATCACAATGGTCATCTGTGCCTGCACATCGTTACTTTTACCATCGATAAGGTTGCCACAATGGAGCAACGTTTTCTGTGCATTGACGCCCTGCATCAGCAGCAGCAACACGATTAAATAATAAAGTCTGTTCATGGGAGAAGTTTGTTCGGTTGGGGATCTTCAAAAAACGCCACGCGCCTAAGATGTTTTAAGGTATTGCTGTACCAGCTGTTTCAGGCCATCAGTTTCCTGATCGGACATAGGCCCAGTTTTAACGTTTAATAGCAGTTCAAAAAGGGCCTGAGGTTCATACCCGAGATGCTCTGCCATCTTTCTGCAAAACATCAATTCCTCCTTGTACATGCGTTCATCAATTTTCATGAGTTGAACCATGCTGAACAAGTAATTGAACTTCTCGTCATTCGTAAGGTCCTGTGGAAGGACAAGATGATGGGTTTTTTCAAACAATGGCTCGATCTGATCTGGATAAATATTGTTGGCCCTCGCAATGTTAGTAATATAGTTACGTTCCTTCGGGGCCAGTACGCCATCAATCTGCGCCAGGCTGATGAGCAACTTCATTTGATTCAATACAAGCATGGTTTCGTTGTCATTGGTTCCTTGTAAAAGTATCACTTATACCGCTGTGTTACTCAAGTTTCCAACCTAACAAGTAAGTAACAAATAACCAATAACTTTACATCCGGATGAATTTCCTGGCCCACATTTATTTATCAGGTGACAACGCAAACGTTATGGTGGGAAATTTCATTGGAGATTTCGTCAAGGGCCGGAATGTTTTGGAGCAATTTGATAAAGAAATAGCGCTTGGAATATCACTTCACCGGGCCATTGACGACTATACCGATCACCATCCTGTAGTACATGAAAGCAAAGTCAGACTGCGACCCAAATATCGCCACTATGCTCCTGTAATCGTCGATGTTTTTTACGATCATTTTCTTTCAAAGTACTGGTCGGCCTATCACGATCAGCCATTGGGAGAATTTTCTGTGAAAGCATATAAGACCATACAGCAATACAGCGATATTTTACCCGCTGGCGTCAAGCAGTTATTGCCATACATGATCCGGGGAAACTGGCTGCTGAACTATGGCACGATGGATGGCATTAAGCAAACGCTTACCGGCATGTCACGCCGTTCACGTCATGATTCGAAGATGGACGAGTCACTGGTTGAACTGACAGCGCATTACGATGCTTTCAAAACCGAGTTTGAGAGGTTCTTCCCCGATCTGTCAAGGCATTGCAGTGAATTCATCACCGAGGCCGAAAAAAACCTATAACTTTGAATTATTGCTTTTTACTATGCAGAATGATCCTGAATTAAGCGGAATATTCCTGGGAACGATCTCTGAAGATTTTGTTAAAGTTTCAGATACCTTGAAAGAAGCGTCTTATCAAATAAGAAAAGCAGGGTTTACGTTTCCCATCTTTCCCCTTTGCAAGGAAGATCAGCCAATTGGTCAATTGCTGCTTCATCCTGCAAAAAATGGAACCACGTGGTATTACTACGCATCATTCCTGGATGAATTTATACAACGCGGGTTGATCGAGAAAGGAAACGAACAAGGCTTCCAGGAGGCGTACAGGGATCCCGATGAGTTTTGCTGTCTCTTTGTTATCGACAGGGAGCTTACGAAATTTGTGTTCATACCCTTCCCTGTCGACTAGACTATGATGAGGGCATGATAGACTATGATGGACTATGATGTCTTGGAATACTAGGGTCAGCTTGGCTGGACTGTGGAATGCATTCATAATCAACCTCTCATTTTCCTGAAGCTCGTAATAGTCCCTCGCCACCATTATAGTCCATCATTTTAATCATAGTTTAAAATGATCCCACCCCTGCGCCCTTATAGGAACAACATTCCCCTCCTTCGTTACGAGCATATTCTGGTCCTTCCTGTCGTGTGCATACCCTATGAAGTGAATGTCGGGATGATTCTTGATTTTCTCCTGATCAGCCTGGGAGATCGTAAACATCAATTCATAATCCTCCCCTCCATTGAACGCGCAGGTTAATGGGTCAAGCTTGAACTCTATTGCCGTTTCATACGCAAGGTGATCGATCGGAACTTTGTCGTCATATATTCTGAAGCCGACGCCAGAATGCGTGGAGATGTGAAATATGTCGGAAGCCAACCCATCTGATACGTCGATCATCGAAGTAGGCAACACGCCCACTTCGCGCAAGTCGAAAACAATGTCGGTACGCGCCTCAGGCTTGAGTTGCCTTCCCACCAGATATTCATATTTTTCCAGTCCAGGTTGCATATCGGGATCTGTGAGGAAGACCTCCTTTTCGCGTTCGAGCACCTGCAATCCGAGAAAGGCAGCACCCAGGTCCCCGGTTACACAAAGTATGTCGTTGACACTGGCACCCTTTCGATAAACAATGTTGTCTTTTTTTACACGGCCAAGAACGGTAATCGAAATAACAAGACCTGAGGTGGAGGAAGTAGTATCCCCTCCGACGAGATCAACGCGGTAATTTTCGCACGCAGACTTGATGCCAGCGTACAGTGCATCAATAGCCTCAATTGAAAACCGGTTGCTTATTGCAATGCTCACTGTAATTTGTTCAGCCTGACCGTTCATCGCCGCAATGTCCGACACGTTTACAGCGACAGCCTTGTACCCGAGGTGCTGGATGGGTGCATACGAGAGATCGAAATGGATTCCCTCCACCAGCATATCCGTTGATACCAGCAGAAATTCATCGCCGGCATCGATGACAGCCGCATCGTCTCCTATTCCACGCAGTGAATTTTTGTTTACCAGGTTAAAGTTGCGGCTGATCCGGTCTATCAATCCGAATTCCCCCAGCTTGCTGATCTCCGATCTGTTCTCGTCCATAGTTTGTCGTTATAATTGCGTTGACCGGCAGTTGACCGCCAGGTCGTTGAACTTGCAAAAGTAAGATTATGGACCGAAATGAACGGTTTGTCAATTATATTAGAAGTAATTATACGGTCATTCTCAGGCCATGAAAAAGAATATTTCCATACTACTCCTTCTGCTTTTTGTTGTTGCGGCCTGCGGTCCTAAACCCTATTATCAAACCAGCAAGGGAAAGAAAAAACAGCGGTATTATAATGAAATTCAATTCGGCGGGAAGAGCGCTAGCGAGATGAAGAGAAAGAATTGATCTCTTCACACAGTTCAATCAGCACGCCTCCGGTTGATTTTGGATGGAGAAAGCAGATCATCTTGTTGTCGGCCCCTTTTTTGGGTTCGCGATTCACGACTTCGAAACCCTTTTGCTCAAAAACCTTAATGGTCTCTTTGATATCTGTAACCTGAAAGGCGAGGTGGTGAATACCCTCGCCCTTTTTGTCAATGAATTTTTGGATAGGCGAATCCGCGCGCATGGCCTCTAAAAGCTCGATCTTCACATCTCCAAGTTGAAAAAAAGAGGTGCGCACTCCTTCGGACTCGACATCTTCGGTTTTGTAGTGTGCTTTGCCCAACAAAAGCGCAAAAGTTTCATTTGCCCGGCCAAGATCCCTTACAGCGATACCGATGTGCTCAAGTTTTTCCATAATTGTTAACTTTGCTTCCAAAGACGAAACTTTTTGCCGAAATCGGAAGTTTGCACATTGAATCTTTAGTAACATGACCGAAACACTCAGTGAGATGCATGTTGAGGCCGCGCGGATCCAGCAGGAAATCAAAGACTATCTTGGATTACGGACCTCAGATCTCGTTTTCGAGTACAGCACGCAGGATGGCAAGGTCAAATTGGACCTGATAACGATCAATCCTCGCCATAACCAGGCATTCCTGTTCCACAACGAAAGCGGCGCTGACAAAGTGGACGCTTTGCGGAAGATGCTTAGCTATGTTCAAAACTATAAGGAAAAAGAAAACTCTTATACGATCCAGTGGGTGGCTAAAGGTGATACTGAATTACATACATCGTACTTCAAGGCCAGTAATATCCTGAATGCGCTCCAGAAATTATATTATGGTCGCGATATGAACACGATCACCGTATTTAGTGTCGTTCTCAATCCGATTTCTTAATTCATTGACTACCATGATAACAGTAACCGATAAAGCAAAAGAGAAGATCATAGCCCTTCGCAAGCAAGAAGGTAAGGTTGATTATAACAATGTGAGGGTAATGGTAAAGGGAGGAGGCTGTTCAGGGCTCATGTACGACCTGAATTTCGACGACGAAATAAAACCTGCTGACCAGATCTTTGAAGACAAGGGCATCAAGATACTTGTCGATAAAAAGAGCCTTTTGTATCTCCTCGGAACAACCCTTGATTTCTCGGACGGGTTAAACGGAAAAGGGTTCCAATTCATCAACCCAAATGCTACACGTACGTGTGGATGCGGTGAGAGTTTTGCGGTTTAGACTGATAACGCCGTCAGATCGTTGCAATGCACTTCAATTCAATAGCAATCGGCGTTGGGAGTGACGTTACCTCCACGGTCGTTCGACAAGGCTGATTTCCCTTAAAATACTGCGCGTAAATCTTATTAAAGAGCGGGAAATCCTTTTTCATGTTCGTGAGAAAAACAGTGATGTCGACGAGCTTTTCCCAGCCCGATCCCGAGGCATCCAGAATCAGCCTGACGTTCTCAAATACGGCATGACATTGCACTTCGATGTCATAGCTAACGACATTCCCCGATTCATCGAGCGTTACACCCGGTATTTGTGGAGAGCCTTTTTTTCGCGGACCGACCCCCGAAAGGAATACAAGGTTTCCTACGATTCGGGAATGTGGATAAGCTCCTACAGGCTCCGGCGCATCATTTGATATAACCTTGCTCATATTACCTGATGCCAAATACGAGACTACCCCAATAGCTTTGCCAGTCGGCCTTTGGATCCGTGGAGGGACCCATCTTTACCACGCTAACCATCCAGGACCCTGGGTTGCTGATGTGGATTGACACCTTGCCGTCCTTCTCCGTGTATATGTTCTGAATGGTTGTGCGGTTATCAAACCTATTCCATACTCTGACCTTCACTCCAAACAAAGGCTTGCCTTCAAACAAAATAAGAAATCGTACTGGATCACCTTTTTTCAGCCCGCACGGGTTTTTATCCGGGACGATCTCGACCGGCATGCCAACTACTTTTTTGTACACATCATCCAACTGTCCTCCTACTTGCACGTACAATTTTGTATACCTGGCATACAGTTCACGCGAAGGGGATTCAAGTGATTTCGTTTTTTCACGCTGGGCATATACGTCATCCAGTCCGTCGTCCTTAAGATATTCATTGAATTTGGACGCAGGCATTTCGAGAAAGGCATTGTTGCTTTGCATAACCAGCAATTTAGTCCCAACCTCATTCATGGTAAGCTGAAGAAGCCCTTTGTCCGTACGCACGCTATCGGCGACATTTTTCACACCAGTGGAACCGTAGAGTTCCAATTTTTCAATTCGATGTTTGCCAAGATCCCAGCTTTCGCCCATGAAGTTCTCGCCCACCATGAACTTAACATTAAGGCGTTCACCAACGTTAATGAAGAATTTGTCGGCCTGTAACCAAAATTCATGAGCGTGCGCCAATAACATTCCTGTTAACAGCATCGTGGAGACGAGCATGAATTTCCTGGCATTCATCATTTTTCTAAGCGTTCATCATTTCTTCAAGCGTTCATCATTTCTTCGATCTCATCGGTCTCTACAGGAATGTCTTTCATCAAGTCAAATACACCATTCTTGAGGATCACCACGTTGTTCTCAATGCGCACGCCAAGTCCCTCCTCCCGTATATATATTCCGGGTTCGACCGTCCATACCTGACCCATTTGCATTTTGTGATACATGTTGCCAACATCGTGCACATCAAGCCCCAACTGATGCCCGGTGCCGTGCATGAAATACTGTTGTAGTCGGGGACGATCCTTGTGCTGATTCTTAATGTCTTTTTTGTCGAGGAGTTTTAACCCGATAAGTTCACTTTCCATGATCTTTTGGACCTCGCGGTGATAGTCATAGTATTTTTCGCCCGGCTTAAGCATCTTCATCGCCTCTTGCTGTACCCTAAGCACAGCGTTGTAAACATCCTTCTGCCTTTTGGAATATTTTCCATTCACCGGAATAGTCCGGGTGAGGTCAGCGTTGTAGTTCGCATATTCTGCTCCGATATCGAGTAACAGAACGTCACCGGCCTCACAGGTCTTACTGTTTTCAATATAATGCAGCACACAAGAATCCTGTCCGGACGCGATAATGGGTTCATAAGCAAAGCCACGTGACCTGTTGCGCAGAAATTCATGCGCAAGCTCAGCTTCGATCTCGTATTCTTTAACGCCAGGCTTTACAAATTTCAGTAATCTCTTAAAGCCTGTTCGGGTTATGTCACACGCTTTTTGAATCAGGTCAATTTCAATTTTTGATTTGACCGAACGCAGTTTGTGCAAAATGGGCGCTAGCCGTTCATACTTGTGCAACGGAAATTTTTCAAGGCACGTTCTAACAAATCGCATTTCTCTTGTTTCAACACCGACATCAGCTCTGTAGTGGTCATTGGTATTGAGGTACACATGGTTAACATCGCCCATGACCATCATGGTCTTGAACAGACCGGGAAATTCTGATGTCCACATGATTGTTTCGATTCCCGTAGAAGCTCTCGCCTCCTCCTTGGTCAACTTGTGCCCTTCCCATGTTTCAATGCGATCGTTGGTTTCTCTAAGGAACAAAACCTCGCGATATTTCTTATCTGGAAAGCCGGGGCATAACAAAAAAATAGTTTCCTCCTGATCGACTCCTGTGAGATAGAACAGATCACTGTTCTGCCTGAAGCGCATTGATCCATCAGCATTGGTGGGCATTATATCATTTGCGTTGACGACAACCAGCGAACTCGGTTTCAACCCTTCAACCAGTCGCTTTCTATTCGCCACAAACAGATCCTTGCTTACGTTTTCGTATCTCATGTTGAATACCTAATTTTCAGTTACGCAATTTAAATTAAAACCTCATGAAGCCAATCCCGGGTTTTTTAAAGTCACTGCTGATCGTATGCCTCACATCGATGGTGTGCTATGGACAAGGAAAATATCAGCCAATGGCGGAGAATATTAAGGCGCGCGAATGGTTTCAGGATGCGAAGTTTGGACTGTTCATACATTGGGGTGTATATAGTGTTTTAGGTGATGGCGAATGGGTAATGAACCAGCAGCAAATTCCCACAAAAATCTATGAGAAGATCCCTTCATTTTTTAATCCAACTGATTTTGATGCAAAGGCCTGGGTACAGATGGCAAAAACAGCCGGGATGAAATATATTACAATCACCAGTAAGCATCACGACGGATTTGCCATGTGGGACAGCAAAGTGTCAGATTACTCGATCGTAAAACGTACGCCTTACGGCAAAGACGTTCTGAAGATGTTGGCGGAAGAATGCAGGAAGGAAGGCATTAAACTATTTTTTTATCATTCACAGCTTGACTGGCATCATCCCGATTATTTTCCAAGAGGAAACACCGGTGGTGCATGGACAGGAAGACCTGAAAACGGGGATTTCAGTAAATACCTGGACTACATGGACGCCCAATTGACGGAATTACTAACTACGGAGACGTTGCAGGCATATGGTTCGATGGAATGTGGGATAAAAAAGATGCTGACTGGCGTCTCGAAAAAACCTATAAACTTATACACGAGTTGCAACCTGCCGCGCTCGTAGGAAGCAATCACCATCGCGCGCCTTATGACGGCGAAGACTTCCAAATGTTTGAAAAAGATCTTCCTGGACATAACACAACAGGATTTTCATCAGAACAGGTTGTGGGCGCATTGCCTAAAGAAACATGTGAAACCATCAATAACTCGTGGGGCTTCAACCTCAAGGACGATCATCATAAGAGCAAAAAAGAGCTTGTTCAGTATTTGGTCAAGGCCGCAGGGTATGGGGCCAACTTTCTACTTAACGTGGGGCCTATGCCAAACGGTAAAATCCAGCCAGAGCATATTGTCTCATTAAAAGGGGTGGGTGAATGGCTAGCTACGTATGGCGAAACCATCTATGCTACAAGGGGTGGCCCACTTACCGCACGCGAATGGGGGGTTACAACACAGAAAGGCAATACGGTATATATTCATGTGCTGAATTGGTTTGATGAATCCCTTACATTTCCTGCATGGGGTAAGAAGATCAAAACTGCCAGGATGTATGCAGACAAGACACCAGTAAAATTTCTTGAAAATGAATACGGGATCACGCTGAAGATCCCGAAAGCGAAAATGGACGAGGTGGATACTGTTATTGAGCTTGAACTAAAGTGAGAGTTATGAGTCATGAGTTATGAGTTCCACGGTGCCGTGGAGGGCACGCTTGTTTGCTGTCTTCGACATCAACGGCCTCCTGATTTAGTGCCTCAGATGTTTGACGATTTTGGTAATGTTGGATCGAGTTGGCGACTATGATTTTTTGTCAAGAGGCGTGTTGACTTCATCTGTTGCTACCCAATTCAGCAACACGAAAGTGACAAGCAATCCGGAGAAAAATCCTTCAAGCACGACGATAAATGCCGACATATAAGGATTAAGATAACGTCCCATCGGTTCATTGTCGATGATGGATTTCATAAAACTGCTGTCGGCCTGCATGTAGATGAATAAAAATATGCCAAAAAGAAGCGACGCTATACCCCCGGTGGCGACACCCATGATTAACCCACGGAAATAGTTCAGCCGGTCAGTGTGGGTTAGCTTGAACTTCTTCAAGCCGAGATAAATTCCGACGGTAAGGATGACCAAATTAATGAGGCGCAGCTCTACATGATGAGCGAGATCTAAAAGGCGCATCACGATGAAAAATGAGATCAGTCCAATGGCAATGCGTACTCCATAATTCTCCGGAATTCGATTTGGATCCGAAAACAGACTCATGATTTTCTACGGTTTGGTACGTTCTAAATTACATTTTTAAAGGCATTTACAACGTTTCCAGACCTAATAATTTTAGTAACTTTGGCATCGAAACGTCCACATCATGAAAACCTTCAAAATAGTTGGGATTATTGTTGGGGTGATCGTTCTTATACTTGCTATCGTGATCACCATGCAGCCATCAGAAGCGCATCTGGAAAAAGCAATTGTCATTAACGCACCTGCATCGGCGATCTTCCCCCAGGTTAGTAACTTGAAAAATTTCAATGAGTGGGCGCCATGGTCTAAAATGGACCCGGGCGCTAAGAGAACTTATGAGGGAACGGACGGAGCCGTCGGATCAAAAATGAATTGGGATGGGCCGGAAACCGGAACGGGGTCGCAATTGATCGAGGAGTTGGAAGAGAACAAACACGTAAGAAGCGCTCTTACATTCGGCAACTTTGACGGTACTTTTCATAGTGAATTCGTACTGACTCCGGAAGCCAGCGGAACACGGGTGACATGGACCTATGATGGTCCAAATAACGGCTTGATGGGAAAAGCCATATGGGTATTCATGGGACCCATGCTTGGCCAACAATATGACGAGGGACTTAAAGATCTAAAAGCCCGCGTAGAGAGCAATACCACGAGGTAAAAGGTTTTTACCGCCAACCTTACTATAGCCGTTGGTTTCTATTCATTGATAACCCCTTGTTATCAATCATTAACATTTACAAACCTATGCCACAAGTGGCAATGTTTACATTAAATTATGACGCTAACAGAATTCAAAGAATCTATCAAAGCATCTAAGCCGCCTGAAAAGGTAGGCACATTACTCACGGCACTTTGGCATGATGCCAAGGGCAATTGGGAAGCTGCGCATAACCTTGCACAGGATGTGCACAATATAGACGGGTCATGGATACACGCCTACCTTCATCGCAAAGAAGGCGATGCAGGAAATGCCTCGTATTGGTATCACAGAGCAAATCAACCCATTTCGACCAAGAGCTTACAAGAAGAATGGGAGGACATTGCGAGGGCATTGTTGCGCTAGTGGTCAGTTTCATGCGGCCGTGAGCTAACCCCTGAGTTCTTCCATTGCTCAATCTCTAACCTGCGCTCTTCAAGTTCCGCAGCGGTAGGCGTATGTAATAACATCGCCCTAAGGTCGGGTTGGCCCGCATCGATCCATGCCGTGAACCAAAGACTGCCGGTCATCTTGATAGCTGCTTTCATCCTTCGTTCTACCATCCCGTCGAGCACTTTGAAATATGCCTTCGCGTATCCCTGAGCGTATACCTTGATCGTTTGGCGACCTTTCGTTTCGAATGCGTACTTCTTTTCCGCGAATCGTTCAGCTAATTTTTTCTCTTCCGACAGTACAGAATCGACGGCCGCGTGAGAGTCACATACAGCCTTCCAGGCCGCTTCCTGTGGGTGTGCAATGTATTCTGCCTTTCCTACCAGGAAATTAAATTCATCACTGAATAATTCTGGCAAACGAGATTCCCAGAAGCCGTGAATTCCTTCCTGACCAGACAGTTGGCCATTGTAATTTTCCGTTGTGTGGAGGGGAACATGGGCGTCACCAACATAATGGCCCATTTCCGCTGATATTTTCAAAATCTTACCAGGATTGCGCAGTAGAAAAGCTGCCCTGAGCGCGTAGTACATGTTGTTAATATGCCAGGGCACGATGCCATATGCCTTGAGTGTGTCTTCGGAAAACTTGTTAACCGCATCAGCCCAGGATTGGGGCATTTTGAAGGCGGCGCTGTCTCCATAGTGATCCAGGTCAATATAGTGCCTCGGAGCTTCATCAGGCACTGAAAACCGGCGTCGGTCAGGATTGACGGCGACCTCCCTGATATACTCTATGTTGGACTTATAAAAACCGATCATTTCTGGTGGCAGAATAAAGACAGCCAGCCTGTTTATGCGCTGGTGGGCAAAAAATCCCCATGATTGACCGTGAAACAATATTAGGGAGGTAAAAATGAGGTTTATCAGGCACGGCGACGGTATCATTGGGATGAAAATACGCTGGTATTGAGTCTTTCAGGCGGTTATACGGAGTCGGATTTCCTGAAAATCTATAAATGCTTATAATGCTTATGAAACCATTTTTTAGCATCATTAGCAGAAATCCCTGGGACGCTTTTGCAATTCCACCAAATCCTTTACCTTTGCACTCCTTATTTTTGAGAAGCATATGGCAAATCATAAGTCTGCAGAAAAGAGAATCCGCGCCAACGAAATAAAACGCGTTAGGAATCGCTATCAGCATAAAACAACCCGCACACAGATAAAGAAGTTGAGGGCTACTACCGTTAAGAGCGAAGCAGAGGCTCTTCTTAAAGAAGTATCTTCAATGATCGACAAATTGGCAAAGAGGAACATTATCCACTGGAAGAAAGCCGCTAACCAAAAATCCAGACTTTCAAAGGTCGTGAATAAGATTGCTTAGGCAGTCTGATTGCATATAATCTACAATTTTCAGGAACCCCGCATTTTGTGGGGTTTTCTTTATTGTAGTCGATCTCAGTTGCTTTCTTCTATTCATGAGCTTGAAGTATTTTAGCTGCAACTAACGTTATGCAGCATGCTTGTCAACGAGCGCACTCAGATCAGGGACTGGTCGCCAGATGATAGACCAAGGGAAAAGCTTGTATTGAAAGGAAAAGCCGCACTGTCGGATGCAGAACTGATTGCACTGCTGTTGGGTTCTGGCACAAGATCTTGCAGTGCCGTTGAATTGGGAAAAAAGGTACTTCTATTTTCCGACAATAATCTTCATCAATTAGCGCGCATGACCATCAAAGATCTTCGAAAGATCAATGGGATTGGTGAGGCAAAGGCCATGACCATTGTTGCTGCACTGGAACTTGGCAGAAGAAGGAAGGAAGCTGATTCTGAAGAAAAACCAAAAGTGAACAAGTCGATCGATGCCTATGAAATTCTCAAATCCAACCTGCTCGATATTCCTCATGAAGAGTTCTGGATCATTTTATTGAACCGCGCTAACCGGCTCATAAAAAAATATCAGGTGAGTCAGGGCGGTGTTGCCGGAACAGTAGCGGATCCCAGGATAATTTTTAAGAAAGCACTTGAAGAGCTGGCGTCAGGAATAATACTTGGCCACAATCACCCCTCAGGCAATCTCACCGCCAGTCAGGCCGATATAGACCTGACAAAAAAATTAGTTGCCGGTGCCAAGCTTCTGGAAATGCAAGTTCTCGACCATATTATTCTCGCAGGACAGAATTATTTTAGCTTTGCAGACGAAGGACTGATCTGATTTTTGCGTTATATACCCAGTCCTTATATGTTGCTGTAGATGAAGATAAAGCATCCTGTTCTGATCGGATTGATAGTTATCATTGTTCCCCTGCTGGTCGGCCAGGTGATGTCCACTAAGCGCACGAGCGTAGTCAAACCTGTCGAAGCTAAGAAAAGTATTCCGAAGCGAGCGCCCAATCCTCCGCTTGAGAAATTGTTGAAAGAGTATGAAACACAAATTTCAGCGCTGGCGTTGGAAGCCAAGACCCCTGGTGCAGCCATTGCTGTCGTCTATAATAATGACATCGTCTATCTCAAGTCATTCGGAATAAAACGCGCAGGAAAAGATGACCCGGTAGATGTCAATACGGTATTCAGGATAGCCTCGGTCTCAAAATGTTTCGCTTCTTTTCTAACAGGGATACTCGTGGAAGACACCATATTGAATTGGAACGATCCAATCTCCAACTATCTTCCAACTTTTGCGCTTCAATCCCAGGCTGAAACCGACAAGCTTACGATCCGCAATGTCCTGTCACACACTACCGGTCTGCCTTATCACGCCTATACGAATATGGTCGAAGAGGGTATACCGCTTGATTCGATGCTGTCATGGCTGAAAAAGATCCATCTGGTGTCAGGTGTGGGACAATCATACAGTTATCAGAATGTAGCGTATAGCATTATCGGCGAAGTGATCCGCGTGAAGACCGGCAAAACTTATGAGGAGGAGATGAGGGAGCAGGTTTTCAAACCGCTTCAGATGAAAACGGCTTCAATCGACTACGCCAGCATCTCGACCAATGACAACATCGCGTATCCTCATAAAATGCGAAAAGGCAAGTGGATACCAGCTACTATCACCAATACATATTATAACGTAGCCCCTGCAGGCGGCGTCAATGCCAGCATTTCCGATATGGCACAATGGATGATTGCGTTGCTCGGCAATCGACCCGATGTGATCTCTCAGGCGACGCTTCAAACCTTATTCACGCCGGTTATTAAGGCGCCTTCTAAAAACAGAAATTATGGACGTATGCACCGCCTGAGCAACTCGTACTACGGTTTAGGATGGCGGGTGCTGCATTACCCCAACGATACAATAATTTATCACGGTGGTTTTGTAAATGGTTATCGCAGTGAGGTGGCCCTGAACCCTAAAGAAAATATCGCTGTGTGTATTCTGGCCAACGCACCGGGCGACCTGGCCGATAATGGCATCCCATTGTTCTTCAGCTTGTTTGAAGCTAGCCGAGACAGCATTGTGGATTGGGACGTTAAGGAACGTGCACGCCTCACTCCACAACCACTCACCCCATGAGCTTTTAATCATGAAACCAAGTAATATTATTGTGCTGGTTGCTGTAGTGGTAGCGTTGATCAGCGTGATGTATTCCTTCATGGGAAGCCAGGATCAATCCGCCTATATTGAACAAATCAATAAAGAGCGCGAAGAAAAAGATCGATTTATGCGTACGTCAGGCGACTCTCCATTCGCCAGTGACCCGAAGAAATTTACAAAACTGAATTACTATCCCCCAGACCCCAAGTATAAGATCAATGCGTCGTTAAAGCTTATCCAGACCAAGAAGCCGGTTGTCCTGGGCACGAATGACGGAGGTGAACAGCATTATCTTGAGTATGCTTACGCCGAATTTGACCTTGACGGGTATCATCACAGGCTGTTGATACTGGAAAACATGGATGCTGGTTCATCTAAAGGGAAATTGTTTCTAGCCTTTGGCGACGAAACAAGCGCTGGCGAGACCTATGGGGCTGGCAGGTATCTAGATGTAGCTAAAGCCGACGGAAATAATTCCCTAGATCTTGATTTTAATGTGGCCTACAATCCATACTGTGCCTATGTGGATAAGTATTCTTGCCCATTTCCACCCGCCGAAAACCTGCTGAAGGTGCCAATAAGGGCCGGTGAAAAGGTTTATGATCATTAATTGCATCAAATTGGCTACTCCCACGCTAACACTATTCGTCAGAACCTTAGAAAAGTTGTCATAAACAACTTATTTTTGCCAAGTTAAGGCAATCCTTAAACCCCATTGGAGGACCTGATCCGAAGCTATGACCATCTCTTATAACTGGCTGCAGCAATACATCGACCTTCCGGAATCTCCCGAGGATGTCGGTCACGTGTTGACGTCGACTGGATTGGAAGTGGAGCGGATAGAATTGCACGAAACCATTCCAGGTGGCCTAAACGGGCTCGTCATCGGTGAGGTAATGAGTTGCACCAAGCATCCCAATGCTGATAAACTTTCTCTGACAACTGTCGATGTTGGCAATGGAAGTGTTTTGTCAATTGTGTGCGGAGCGCCTAATGTTGCCGTTGGACAAAAAGTCATTGTAGCCATTCATGGCACAACATTGTATCCCACGGGTGGCCAGCCTTTCACCATTAAATCCTCTAAGATAAGAGGAGAACGATCGGAAGGCATGATCTGTGCGGAGGATGAAATTGGGATTGGGAAAAGTCATGACGGGATCATCGTGCTTCAAACCGATGTGGCAAACGGAACACCGGCCGCCTCATTTTACAATATCGCCTCAGACCACATATTTGAAATAGGACTAACGCCAAACAGGGCTGACGCTGCATCTCACATTGGGGTGGCTCGCGATATCAGAGCTGCAAAGGATCGTGAAGTCAGGTGGCCATCAGTTGATTCCTTTGCCGTGGACAGTGAGGATCGGATCATACCCGTGCACGTAGCCAATGCAGACGCATGTCCGCGTTATTCAAGCCTTACTATCTCTGATATTAAAGTCGGCGAATCGCCAGCGTGGTTACAACGCCATTTGATCGCCATTGGGTTAACTCCCATCAATAGCATCGTAGACATTACCAACTTCGTTTGCCATGAGCTTGGCCAACCGCTTCATGCATTTGATGCCGACAAGATAGCCGGCGGCAAAGTCATCGTGAAAACTTTGCCAGCGGGAACAAAATTCGTAACGCTTGATCACAAAGAACGATCGCTACAGTCGAATGATCTCATGATATGCGACGCAAATGAAGACGGTATGTGCATTGCCGGGGTTTTCGGAGGCGTGAACTCGGGTATTACGAAACAGACAAAAAATATCTTTCTGGAGAGCGCCTATTTTTCAGCTGACTACATACGCAGGACTTCCATAACCCATCAGCTCAAGACCGACGCTTCATTCAGGTATGAAAGGGGCATAGACCCAAACAACACAGTTTATGCGCTAAAGCGCGCGGCTTTGTTAATAAAGGAAATTGCCGGGGGAAGAATATCGTCACCTGTGCTTGATATTTATCCACACGCGATCAATAACAAGGTTATCGATGTAAAAGATAGGAATGTCAATCGTTTAATAGGTAAGTACATTCCAAGACCTGAAGTGTTCAGTTTGTTAAAACGACTTGATATCGATGTCGTGAATTCCGATCCGGAGAAGTATCAGGTATCCGTGCCACCGTATCGTGTTGATGTTACGCAGGAAGCTGACGTCGTCGAGGAGATCCTGCGGATATATGGATTCAACAACATCGAGCTTTCAAATATTGCGCGAACGGATTTCCTGGCAGAATTTCCACCTAAGGATATTGACAAGTATAAGCGTAATATCGGCGAACTTCTTGTTTCCAACGGGTTCTTCGAGATCTGGACCAATTCACTAACCAATCAATCATATCAGCAGAGGCATAGCCTGAAATTTGAGGGTGAGGCAGTTGAGATTTTGAACAAGCTCAGTGAAGAACAGGGCATCATGAGACAAACACTGTTGTTCACAGGACTTGAAGTTTGTGCTTACAATATCAACCGGCGTCAAAAAGACTTGAAGCTTTATGAATTTGGTAAGGTGTATTCCAGGAGAGAGGGACAATATAGCGAGGAGGGCAGGCTTGCACTGTACGTGACCGGCAGTGTTCAAACAGAACACTGGCAACATCAAACACAGCCCGTAACATATTATACGATCGCGCAACACGTCCAACATATTTTCACAAAGTCGGGGTTAAACGGAGTTAAGCAGGAAACTGTTATCGATCAATTGCTTGATTATGGTGTTAAATTTTTTGATGGCGATGCAGAAATCGGTAAGCTTGGTAAAGTAAAAACAGCGATACTGAAAGATTTTGGCATCAAGCAGGAATTATTTTATGCGGAGCTAAACACATCCTTGCTTTTCCAGAATGCAAACCCTAAGTTAGTAATTCAAGAGGTAGCTAAGTTTCCCGAGGTAAGACGGGACCTTTCTCTTGTCTTAGATAAACATGTCAGTTATGATGAGATCAAAAGTCTTATTATGACGACGGAGGGTAAATTGATAAAGAACATTATTGCCTTCGATGTCTATGAAGGAGATAATTTACCGGCGGGAAAGAAAGCGTACGCACTCGGCTTTACGCTCCTGGATGAAAGTAAGACGTTGACGGACGAGGAGATCGATAGAGCCATGGAAAAGTTGATGGTAGCGCTCGAGCACCGGCTCGGAGCGGTTATTCGGAAATAAGAAATTTGTTGCCTGCAGCGTTGTAATAGCGGAAGTTGAGAGGCAAATTAAGAAGTGATTTATCACGACGGGTTAAGGAGCCCTTGGGGACTAGATGAGAAGCAGGGCGTAATTCCGTCTCCAAAGTAAAATGATATTTAACGGCTAAGGCTAACACCCACTAGCAAAAAACTTTCGCATGGATCAGGAACTTTTAAAAACCAATCTTCATGGATTGGAACGAAAAATTTTGGTGCTTATCAATGAGCACAAGCACGTTAAGGAAGAGGTTAAGACCCTCAAAAGAGAGAACCTGGAACTCAAGGAAGCCGTCAAGGTTCGCGATGAACAGATCTCCGGTTTTCATAATCAATTGAAAATCACTAAAATTGTGGATAGTTTAAACCCGGAAGACGGAAGTGTTTCGGAGTTGAAGAAAAAAGTGGACGATTACATTCGTGAGATAGACAAATGCATCGCCCATTTAAGTAGATAACGCAACCTGTACGATATATTTCATGGAGGACCTCTCTATAAAGATCAAAATAGCGGACCGCGAGTACCCGATGAAGGTAAAACTATCGGACGAAGAGCGGGTTAGGATAGCCGGGAAACTCATTAATGAAAAAATTAAGACCTACAGGGAGCAATTTGGGATTGACGATAAACAGGATTTGCTGGCGATGGTAGCCTTTGATTGCCTCATCGATAAGATGACAGCAGAAGATACCTATCAGTCAATCGATCAAACTGTGTTCGATAAAATCAGCCAGATCAATCATTTGGTCTCCCAATCCATCCTCTAAGCCTTCACTCTGATCTCTTCTCAAGCCAAGGCGGCACGTCTGGGAAGTATATAACCTTTTTTTTATGTCAACGACCGTCATCGTAATTATGGTCAGCCTGATCGCCACGATCCTGCTGAGCTTTCTGATCGGTTCTCTTCTCTATAAACGCAAGCTTCAAAAAAACGAAGAGGACGCCGGAGCCAAAGCCAAACTAATAATCAAAGAAGCCGAGATCGCTTCCGAAAACCTCAAAAAAGACCGGATTCTTGAGGCAAAAGAAAAACTCCTCAAAATGAAGAGTGAATTTGAGGAGGAAGCAAACAAGAAAAAAAATCTCATCATCTCAAACGAACAGAAGATCAAGCAACGCGAGCAAACGCTGAGCAAGGAAATCGAGAATTTGAAACGCAAAGAAGGTGAGCTGGACGACATTCGCACTGACCTGGCCGCCCAACTGGAACATACCAAAAAGCGAAAAGAAGAGTTGGACAAATTCAACCAGCAAAAGATCCAGGTCCTAGAAAACATCTCTAAGCTCACCGCCGATGAAGCACGTGAACAGCTGATCGCATCGCTTAAAGACGAAGCACAAACAAAAGCCTCCAGTTATATCAAGGATATTATGGAGCAGGCTAAACTTACTGCTACGAAGGAGGCTAAAAAGATCGTAATTGAGACTATTCAAAGAACGGCTACCGAACACGCCATTGAAAACTGCGTTTCCATATTCAACATTGAAAGCGACGATATCAAAGGAAAGGTGATCGGTCGTGAGGGACGCAATATCAGGGCCTTGGAAGCAGCTACCGGCGTTGAGATCATCGTCGATGACACCCCTGAAGCAATCATTATTTCAGGTTTTGATCCTGTGAGACGGGAAATAGCCAGGCTTTCATTGCACAGACTGGTACAGGATGGTAGAATACATCCCGCGCGCATAGAGGAGATTGTTGCGAAAACATCTAAGAATATTGATGACGAGATCATTGAGATCGGTGAACGCACAGTAATTGATCTTGGCATTCACGGACTGCACCCTGAATTGGTAAGGATGGTTGGTCGCATGCGCTTCCGTTCGTCGTATGGACAGAATTTACTCCAACACTCACGTGAAGTAGCTAACCTTTGCGCAATCATGGCTACCGAACTCGGCTTGAATGTAAAGCAGGCCAAGCGCGCTGGCCTTCTTCATGACATCGGTAAAGTGTGGCCTGAGGAACTGGAAAAACCTCACGCAATTGTGGGGATGGAACTTGCCCAAAAGTACAAGGAACATCCGGCGATCTGCAACGCCATCGGCGCCCATCACGATGAGATTGAAATGACGAATATCATTTCTCCGATCGTGCAGTCTTGTGACGCGATAAGCGGCGCCCGACCCGGAGCGCGCCGCGAAGTGATGGAACAATATATTAAAAGACTTAAAGAGCTTGAACAGCTCGGACTAAGCTTTGAAGGCGTTGATAAATGTTATGCTATTCAGGCAGGTCGAGAACTGAGAGTTATCGTAGATGCCGAAAAAGCAAGTGATGAAAGAGCAGGCCAACTAAGCTTTGATATATCACAGAAAATTGAACGCGATATGCAATACCCTGGTCAGGTTAAGGTTACCGTGATCCGGGAGATGCGTAGCGTTGCCTACGCCAAATAAAAAGCCTGCCTAGCAAATGCACTAAAAGGCTCCGGCAATCGGGGCCTTTTTAATTAAGTAGCCAGGCTTCACGTCATCTTTCCAGTAGCCGCACAGGTGGATATCGCGCATTATTTTCTTCTAACGGTATAGGTCGCCCGGTTTATAAAAACTATTTTTAATAGTTTCAACCAGTTTGCAGCGTTACCATAGATTCACATGCGCCTCCTTTTGCTGTCTTGTTCGCTAATATTATTTAAAACTGGGTTGGCTCAGCAAGTCAAGCCGGACACAGCATTTATGGCCCTCGCGCGTAAGGACCAGGTGGCCCACTACGACAACCTCATCAAGGGCCAGTCAAGACTTTACAATGGAACAGAGTATCACGATTACCTTGCACATAATGATGAACATCCCTACTTCGGACTTGACGACTGGTCCGACGGTTCCATCATGTATGACGACGAGTTTTATGATAACGTGCAAATGTTCTATGACATTAGCCGTGATCGCGTCATCACAGAACATATTTTAAATGGCGCTAAGATAGAACTGATCACAGAAAAGGTCTCCCATTTTACGATCAACGGTCACAAGTTTGTCCACCTTATTCAAGATCCGTCTAGAGTCATTGTGAGCGGATTCCATGAAGTGCTGTACGACGGCAAAACCAAAGTCTATGCACGCCGCGAAAAGTACCTTCGCTCGCGGGCGGAATCCAATGCAATCGCCTATTCATTTGAAGAAAAGAACCGACTTTACATTTTCAAGGATGGAAAGTACCACGCCGTCAGATCAAAGGGTTCTGTGTGGGATGTTTTTACTGACAAGAAACAGGACCTGAAGCCTCTCTTTAATAAAACCAAGATCAGCTTCAAATCCAGCCGTGAAGAAGCAATTGTTCGCATCGCTGAGCAGTATGACGCACTAACGAAATAATCTATGGTTCTACTCTACCGGTCAGTATTTTTTAGCCTTGCATTTATCTTCTCATTGTTCCAGGTTGGGAGGGCACAACAAACCTCCTCAATTCCTGCGACAGACAGTATTTCTTTTGACCAATTTGTACGCGATGTCGAACAGAAAACTGACTATCGCTTTTACTATAATCCAGCCCATACCGACAGCCTGAAGATCGCCTTGCCGGCGCAGGATAAGGAAGTTAGCACGGTCCTTGGGCAGGCGTTCTCTGGTACGGACATGCATTTTATCATCGATCGAAACAAGAAGATTTTGATTACAAAGGGTCGTGAAATCATGTCTGATCTTCCAGTAGACTTCTTCGACACAGGGGCTCAACCGCGGGTAGAAACCGAGGCAGCTTTTGATTTTTCAGAGTATGAGAAACGCGAAAAGCAAAAAAAACTGGTCGAATCACGTCTTTACTCAATAGGCGTTAAGACCACTAACATGAAGGGCAACGGTACCATTGCGGGCAGTGTCAGGGATGCGACCAGTGGTGAGCCAGTCATTGGTGCGGCCGTATTTATAGAAAACCCGCTGATTGGTGTCGTTACTGACCAATTTGGATTTTATTCTATCACACTTCCCAGGGGACGGCACGAACTCAAGATCAAGAGCATTGCGATGAAGTCAACCCAACGGCAAGTACTTGTGTATGGCGACGGTAAGCTGGAAATCGAACTTGAGCAGGATGTGACACCATTGAAAGAAGTGATTATACAGTCAGAACGTGACGTCCGTGTCACAGGCATTCAGATGGGGATGGAAAAACTTGACATCAAGACCATGAAGAATATGCCATTGGCGTTGGGGGAGACCGACATCATGAAAGTGGTGCTTACGCTTCCCGGTGTGCAAACCGTAGGCGAAGGTACCGTAGGGCTTAACGTTCGGGGTGGAGCAACCAATCAGAATCTCATTTTGTTCAACGACGCTGTCGTCTACAACCCGTCACATCTCTTTGGATTCTTCTCAACATTCAATCCGGACGTTTTGAAGAATGTCGAACTATATAAAAGCGGTATCACCGCAGACTACGGCGGACGTTTGTCAGCCGTGCTCGATGTTAGTTCAAGAGAAGGCAACTTAAAAAAGTTTTCAGGCTCCGGAGGTATCAGTCCAATTACAGGCAGAATTACCGTTGAAGGACCACTGATCAAGGAAAAAACATCATTCCTGTTTGGAGCACGCTCTACTTATTCTGATTGGATTCTAAGCAAGCTTGACGATGAGAGGCTTAGCAACAGCAAGGCGTCTTTTTATGATTTCAATCTGAATATTAGCCATAAGATAAATGATAAGAATAATCTCTATCTCTCAGGATACACGAGCCGTGATAAATTCAGGCTCGCGGGAGATACATCGTACAGCTACAGTGACAAAAACGCATCGCTCAAATGGAAGCACATATTCAATAACCGGCTATACGCTGTCTTGACAGGTGGCTTTAGCAAATACAACTATAGCATCGAAAGTACGGCTAATCCCGTGAACGCATTTACGATGAGTTTTTACATCCAGCAAATCAACGGCAAAGTAGATTTCAATTACTATTTGAACGCTAAACATACGATCACTGCAGGCCTTAGTACGGTAAGGTATAAGCTGTCACCAGGTGATTTTGAACCCAATGGCGAGGCTTCTTTGGTTACCCCCGATCTACTTCAACACGAACAGGGACAGGAAAGCGCTGGTTACATTGGCGATAATTTTGAAGTCTCCCCTAAACTGTCATTGTACGCTGGCATCAGGTATTCGTTTTATCAATATCTAGGGCCGAAGGATGTTTATGTGTATCCTGCCGGCGTACCCAAAGAAGAATCGACCATTCAGGATACTATCCAATACTCGAGTGGAAAACCTATCGCCACGTACCATGGTGCAGAGCCGCGCTTTTCCGTCCGCTACAGCCTAACCGACAAATCCTCGCTCAAGTTTAGCTACAATAGAATGCGCCAATACATTCAGATGCTTTCAAATACCACCGCCATCACACCAACAGATATCTGGAAGTTGAGCGACCGGTATGTCAGGCCGCAAGTTGGCGACCAGATCTCGATCGGGTTTTACAAGACAATGCGTAAAAGTACCATTGACGTGTCGGTTGAAGCATATTATAAAACGATGGAGAACTCTGTTGATTTCAAGAACGGCGCACTCCTATTGTTGAATCACCACATTGAAACCGACGTCGTCAACGCGAAGGGTAAGGCATATGGTGCAGAGTTCATGATCAAAAAGTCGACTGGAAAGCTAAATGGATGGATCAGTTACACATATTCACGCACGTTCCTTCAGGCGAAGAGCAGCAATGCTTCAGAAACCGTTAACCAGGGAGCATGGTATCCAAGCAGCTATGATAAACCACACGCTGTAAATGTCATTGGGAACTATAAGTTCAGCCGCAGGTTCAATTTCTCTATCAATATGACCTATAGCACGGGACGGCCCATTACCCTGCCGTTGGCAAAATATGAATTGGGTGGAAGCACCAGACTATATTATTCGGATCGAAACCAGTTCCGGATACCTGATTATTTCAGGACCGATATTTCTATTAATGTGGAGGGTAATCATAAGATCAAGAAACTTGCGCACAGCTCCTGGACGTTCGCCATTTACAATCTCACAGGACGGCAGAACGCGTACTCTGTATTCTTCCGTTCGGAGAATGGCCAGATCAATGGCTACAAGCTTTCGATCTTTGCCCAACCTATTCCAACGATCACTTACAATTTCCGTTTCTGACATGACCCGACCATTTCATTCATTGGTTTTTTACCTTTCGCTGGTCTGTCTTTCGGGTTGCGTAGAGGTTTATCAACCTCCTGATGTTCCAGCCGATATTGATTTGCTTGTAGTTGACGGATTCATCAACACTACCGGTGAGTCAGCCACGGTAAGACTAACGTATGCTATACCCCTTGATACAGTCAGCCAGCCGGTTCCTGAAGAAAATGCCTCGGTGGTAATTGAAAAAAACGATGGTTCTGAATACACATTGAATGGGAAGGGCAATGGCGTGTATGAGATAAGCAATACCACTTTTGAATTCTCAGCTCAATACAGGCTCCATATCCGTACCCATAAGAGCAAGGAGTATTTTTCAGACTACATTGGTTTGAAAAGGACCCCTCCCATCGATAGTGTCACCTGGAGGCCGGATATTGACGGTATTAACTTGCTGGTCAATACACACGATGCTGAAGGCGATGCGCAATACTACATATGGAACTATGAAGAAACATGGGAACACGTAGCCTCATTTTTTTCAACTTACAAAATGGTGGATGGCGAAGCCTTCGAACGCAAATTCGACGACAGAATTTACAGGTGCTGGGATTCGCATAAGTCGACAGATATAATTATTGGAAATTCTACTTTGCTTTCACAGGATGTAATTCGTGATTTTCCTTTGACATACGTTAAGGCGCAATCGCTTAGACTAAGCGTCAGGTATAGCATCAAAGTGCAACAACGAACGTTGACGAAGGAGGCTTATGAATTCTGGGCCCAGTTAAAACGCACATCCGAAAGTCTCGGTGGTCTCTTTGACCCTCAACCTTATCAGGTGCTCGGCAATATCCATAGCGCCAACAGTACAGAGCCTGTGCTCGGTTATTTCAGCGGCGGAGAAGTAAGCGAGCAGCGACTCTTTATCAGGTTCGCTGAGCTTCCTAACTATTTGCTGGCTATGCACCAGCGGGCCCTCTGCAATGAAAACAACGTTCAGAAACTGTTCCTGGATGCGTTACCTCAGACGTCAAATGCTACCTTACTGATAGATCCAATCTATGTACAAGGCGTTGGCATCGTGGGTTATACCTTTGCGGAATCGATTTGTATTGACTGTAGGCTATCAGGCGGGACATTGGTGCAGCCGGATTTTTGGTAACGATGGAGTTAAATGAGCTACTTCAAAAGTGCAGCCATTCTATTAACAATGACAACCCTGCAAACGGGCTGTCTTGAATCGTATCAACCCCCAGTTGTTCCGGGCGACGCTAATATGCTTGTCGTCGACGGATTTCTCAATAGCGTTGATGGGACGGTCACGGTGAGATTGACGCATTCCATACCGTTATCCCCTGAGGAAGCAGCGCCACCAGAACTCGGCGCCTTTGTTACCCTTCAGCAGGACGATGGAAGCTCTTACGACCTTCAGGAACAGGGAGAAGGATCCTATGTTTTGAATGAACTCACCGTTGATACTGGCGCACAATATAGGTTGCACATCCGGACCGCCGATTCACAGGAGTACGAGTCAGCTCTTGTTGGTATAAAGCAAACGCCACCAATTGATAGCTTGACCTGGCGCGCAACGCCAGAGGGCATCTATGTCAATGTTAATGCGCATGATGATACGGGGTTAACACGCTATTACCGTTGGGAATTTTCGGAAACCTGGCAATACCACGCAGAAGTGACATCGGAGTTTAAAATTGTAAACAAAAAACCCGAATACAGAAGGGCGGGTGAATTCCTTTACACTTTTAAACTCCGATGTCACTTCAGGAAGATCACGATCGCATCGACGGAGCGTCTGCAACAGGATATTGTCAGTCAATTGTCCCTCATATTTATTCCGAAGTATTCAAATAAAATATCCGTGAAGTACAGCATGTTGGTGCAACAGTGGGCGATAAGCAAAGAGGAATTTACATTTCTCCAACGGCTGCAGAAAACAACGGAAAATGTTGGAAGCTTGTTTGATCCCCAGCCCTCTCAGGTGGTGGGCAACATTTCAAGCCTTACAAACCCTTCGTCCATAGCATTAGGATATTTTTCGGCTGGTAATGCACACCAGCAGCGCCTGTTTGTTGACTTTTATGACCTGCCAGACGACCTCCAAAAATTTCCTCCGTCCATTGGCTGCCAGGTTGACTCCGTTTGCGCAACACCCCTCGCGTTACAGTGCGTGCTGAATTTAAGTGACCTCACTGGATCAGAGCTTTTGGGTTCAGTAATATCCAGGGAGGGGGTTGTCGTAGGCTTTACTTTATCCTCCCCCAACTGTGCGGATTGCCGGACTCAGGGAGGTGTCCTCACTAAACCAGATTTCTGGCCATGAAGTTTAATTTGAATAATATAATCCGCTAAAGATGAAATTGAGTAAATGCATATACAACATGACAAGACTGTGCAAGCTGTCAATGCTCCTGGCATTTACATCCAACCTGGCTTTCGCACAGCAGTCTAAGCTCGATACGCTGCGTCATAAATTCGATACGTACAGGATAACATCATCTTCAGAGAAAATATACGCGCACCTCGACCAGAATGTCTATGTCACTGGTGAAACACTTTGGTTTAAGTTATACCTGGTTGACGCTGTTACGAACAAACCCGCAGGTCTCAGTAAAGTAGCATACCTGGAAATACTTGATCCAGATAACAGGCCAGTTCTGCAAACAAAAGTATCTGTGCAGAATGGCTTCGGCAATGGATCCCTCTTTCTCCCCGCATCGATCGCCGCCGGATATTACACCGTCAGAGCGTATACCAATTGGATGAAGAATTTCGATCCTGACTTTTATTTTCACAAAAGCATCTCCATTATCAACACATTTCGAAAACTAGAACTGGATAGGGCAAAGACGGTATCCAAACCTGAAGTGCAATTCTTTCCAGAAGGTGGAAATCTCATCGATGGCCTGAATTCAAAAGTGGCATTCCGGATCACCAACAGTGCGGCCCCTGCTTCCAACCTACATGGTTTTGTTCTCAGCCAGGACAACGACACGCTCAGCACTTTCGCACCAGATAAAATGGGCAACGGTAGCTTTGAACTCACACCGAAGGCAGGATTTACATATCACGCTATTGTTGCAGATCAACAGGGTAATCAGAGCACAATAAAGTTACCGCTGGCTATGGAAAATGGCTTTGCATTGAAGGTAACTGAAAATAGCTCAGGCCAGTTGTCGATTACCGTGCTTGCCAATGGTCCGAGAGATGTGAATCAACCTGTTTACTTGTTTGTCCATTCAAGGAACATGATAACAAAGGCGTCCATGCACTATTTGCCGCAGGGGAGCGCATCGGTAGTGATCCCAAAGATGGAGCTTAGTCCGGGAATTTCTCACATCACCCTGTTCGATGCTGAGCTCAGGCCGGTCTGCGAAAGACTTTATTTTAATACGACCGTCAATAAATTAAATATCAATCTGCAGGCAAGCCAGAAAGAGTACGGTATCCGAAGAAAAGTATCCCTCGACATCAATACTACTAAAGAAAGTAACATCCCTGTGCCAGCAAATCTTTCCCTATCAGTTTACCGGCTCGATTCAATTCAGGAAAAAGAAACCGGCAACATTCTCAATTATATGTGGCTTGAATCTGATCTTCAACATGTGCCGGAGCTGCCAACTGATTTTCTGGATTCAATCGATGCAGAGAAAAAAATTATCCTTGACAATATAATGCTGACCAATGGCTGGCGAAGATTCAAATGGAACAGCGTTATTAATGATAGCGCGCCCGTCATTTCTTTTATCCCGGAGGTGAGAGGACATCTTATAAGGGGTAAGATCACTAATCCAGAAAACGCTCCCGCGCGTGGCGTTACGGCTTATTTGTCAGCACCAGGTTTAAATATTCAGGTATACGGATCTACCAGCAACGTTCTCGGTGACATTCAGTTTGAGATGAAAGATTTCAGCGGTCCAAGGCGCATCGTGATACAAACCAACATCACAAAGGATAGCACAAGCCGGATCGAAATCCTAAGTCCTTTTTCGAACAAATTCATCACGAGAAAGTTTCCCCGATTTACACTTAATAGCACGTTGGAAAATGAGCTGTTGTCACGCAGTGTGGCGATGCAGGTGCAGGATATCTTCTACCAGGACAAAGGCGCACAATCCAGAAGTGTGAACATTGATACGACAGCTTTTTATGGCAAGGCCGATGCGACCTACTATCTTGACGACTACACCCGTTTCCCGGTCATGGAAGAGGTGATGCGCGAGTATGTGCCAGGCGTTCTGGTTCGAAAAAGAAGAGACGGTTTTCATTTTATCAATCTTGATGTCATCAACAAGGGTGTATTCGATGAAGATCCATTCATTCTGTTAGACGGAATTCCATTGTTTGACGCGGATAGGATCATGGCTTTCGACCCACTCAAAATAAAAAAACTGGAGGTAGTAACACGCCGCTACTACATGGGAGTCATGTCACTTCCCGGGATCGTCAGTTATACAACGTACGCAGGCGATCTCGGAGGTTTTCAACTTGACCCAAAAAGCATTGTCATGGATTATGAAGGTTTGCAGTTTCAACGTGAATTCTATACGCCGAAATACGAGACAAACAAGCAACGTGACTCCCGCCTGCCAGATCAGCGCAATCTGATTTTCTGGGCTCCCACAGTAATCACTTCAAAGGATGGAAAACAGCATGTTGAATTTTATACGTCTGATCTGGTTGGCAATTATCATGTTGTGGTCGAAGGCTTAACGACACAAGGAATGTCAGGCAGTGGAACCGTCGGATTTGCCGTCAGGCCCTTTGATAATTAAGCGTAATAATCCGGCAGGTTTACAAAGACGCAAATTCATACTACTATTGCAGGAGTGTTACTAAGACGCATTGCGGTAAAAATCGCTTTTTTCGTTAACGGGTTTATACTCGCGAATTGGGTGTCCAGACTTCCGCGCATTCAGGAACTGTACGGTGTGGATGATGGCACGACTGGTTTGATCCTCCTTGCATCGTCAGTTGGCGCGGTTGGCGCTATGCCCTTTACGGGATGGGCAATTATTCGGAATGGCAGTTACAAAATTACTTTAGCAGCGGCCATCGCATACTGCGTCGTACTGCCGCTTATACCCCTTATGCCCGGGGTGCCTTTGTTGATGGTCCTTTTTTTACTGATGGGCATTGCCACAGGAATGCTGGATGTTGCCATGAACGCGCAAGCGATTCTGGTAGAACAAGAGTATGGCCGTTCCATTATTACATCGTTCCATGCCCTCTTCAGCATTGGCATGATGCTCGGCGCAGTATCCGGAGCGTTATTCACTGACCTTGGCGTACAGCTGACAAATCACTTTTGGATCGTCTCTGTCGTTTCTTTGATCAGCGTTATCTGGATGGGTCAACATCTCGTTCATGACAAACCGACGCCGGGTGCGCAGCCCGATGGTCCCCTTTTCAGACTGCCCAACAAATCACTCATCAGCATTGGAATTATTTCATTCTGTTGCATGATCTCGGAAGGCGCCATGTCCGATTGGAGCGTTAACTATATGGAAAACATTGTGCGATCCGCAAAAACCATTGCCCCCCTGGCACTTTCCTCATTTGCTTCAGCGATGACGATCGGAAGACTTGTGGGCGATAAGGCACGAACCGCGTTGGGCGATAAAACCATGATCCTTGGCGGAGGATTGATTGCCGTATTTGGCCTCCTCATTTCTATACTTGTTCTGGAGGATTTTGTTGCGATCGGGGGATTCTTTTTAGTGGGCCTTGGCCTTTCAACCATCATCCCGATCGCCTACAGTATCGCTGGTAACGAGCCAGGCTTGCCTTCCGGTGTTGGACTGGCCATGGTGACAACAGTGGGTTACACAGGATTTCTGGTTGGCCCTCCGCTCATTGGCTTCATTGCCGATCTTCAATCATTACACACAGCGATGATCCTGGTGGCAGGATTACTACTGATCATGACATTGCTCGGAGCGATCTATAAATCGACAGCAAAGCGTGATCGATAGTAGCGTGGCCTTGTTGCTCCTCTCACCTAATCTGTGACGCCTTCGATCTGTAGGCGTTCCCCTGATCACCTGGGACGATCTCACCCAGGCGCTGGTATATTTCCACTACAGTGCTATCGTAGCTTAACGCCTCTTGATAAAGCGGTATAGCCTTATCGTAATTGTTGTTCGTGTCATAAATGTAGGCCATTACATGACAAAGGATGCGGCTTCTAATTCCACCGTCAGTATAAGCCTTGTTGTACCACACCAACGCATCATTGTAGTTCTTCTCTATGTAATAAAAATCACCCAATAGCAACATGGCATCGTAGTAGTCGGGATTGGCCTTCAGCAGATCTGTAATCATAGTGACCCCTTCATTGTATTTCTGCTGGTCATAATAGATCAATCCTTTGTTGTACACAGCTTCCATGCGGTCAGGATCCAACTCCAAAACCCTGTCAAACATCAGGACAGCGGAATCATTTTCATGACGCATCATCATCACTTTTCCGTAGCCCAGGGCTGCGTCAGCTGACTCCGGATCTGCACGCAAGGCGTTCCTGTAATTGAGAAATGCTGAATCATAATTTCCTGCATCGTACTGCTGTTGTCCCATGAAGATGTAGTTCGTCCCTTCCGCGCTGGTGTTATCAGACGCAAAAAGTGAGATCAATATCGGTAAGGTAAAAACGATCGCAAAGATGATCATGACGAGCACAAGTATCTTGCGTCCTTTGACGGCTGCCGGGGCTCCTTGTCCGAATTCAATTTTCGCCTGCTGGAAGACCGTACGCCATTGGCTCGAAAGAGATCCTTCTCGCCCGAATGTTTGCCTCCCCGGTGGAGCGTCCATCCTACCAGGGCGAGAGGTTGTTCGTTGCTGAACGGAGGGGCTAAAGTAGAAGCCCAGGAAAAGGAAATAGCCGCCGGCGCCAAGAAATATATAGACTATCGAAGAATCGACGGACCACAATATCGCCATAATAAAAAACAACGCCGCTGCAATACTGAACGAGACCTTTGAGCGCTTGTAGTTCGGTGTTTTGCTTGGTTCAGAACCGGATGGCATAGTTCCGAATTTAGCTAAAGTATTAACACAAAGTAATAATGTGATTGGTTACTTTCCCTTTTCACTATTCACTTTTCTTCATCCGTCGTAGCGCCGCGCGAACGTGGACACTCCCCGTATTTTCAGCTTTTCAGACAGAAAACCAATACCATATCCTCCCAACTGGACCAGTGCGGATGGTACTGATAGCAAAGCCACCTGAAGGTTATGGGTCTCGATAAAGGCGTCTATGAATATGGCAAGAAGGTAAATGAAGAATAAGGCGACGCCGATTCCAAAAAGTAACTTGTTGATGAGAGGCAAGATCAGCAACGCGATAGTCCCTGCCAAAAACAGGGAGGGAAACCAGTGTGTTGCCTTTATTTCGTGGGGATGCATGCGTCCGACCAACGCCCGGCCACGACCAAAATTAAATACCTGATGGTAGAATTGTCTGAAGTCTGCTCTTCTCTTATGGAAAACAAAGGCGTCGGGGATCAAACCAATTTTGAATCCATCCTTGTGCATTCTGATACTCAGTTCAATGTCTTCTGCAAAATGGGTGAATTTGAAGCCACCGGTTTTCTCAAAGACCTTTCGTGACAAACCCATGTTGAAGCTTCTCGGTTGAAATCTTCCTATCATTTTTTTTGCGCCACGTATGCCACCCGTTGTAAGGACGGAAGACATGGTGTAACCCATGGCACGTTGCAGGACGGTGAAATTTTCATGGGCCTTGTCCGGACCGCCCCAGGCGTCCCAATGATGTGTCGTCAGGGCTTCCTCGACGGAAGCAAGATATGTGGCCGGGATAATACAATCAGAATCAAAAACAATGAAATAGTCGCCTCGTGCTTGCGTGAAACCGAAGTTCCTTGAAGGCCCGGGGCCCGAATTCGGTTTAAAGAAATATTGAATCTTAAGTTTGTCCCGGTAATGGTCCACGACCTTATCACAACGCACCTGCGACCCATCCTCCACAACAACTACTTCGAAGTTGAGATATGATTGCAGCGTCAGGCTCTCTAATAATTCATTGATTTCGTCGGGACGATTGTAGACCGGGACAACAATGGAATACTTAGGGCTGGTCATTAGATGTGAATTCTAGCAAGGTAGATTACACCGGAAAGTAAGCAATTAACATTGCCGGGTTGCTAAACTTCGACCTTAATACCAATCATTTTTTCTTCCAAACCGATCTTATCGATGACCAGGTATTCGCGTTTGGAGAAGGACTGCATGGCGATCATTTCGGCAAGAAAACCCGTAACGAAGAGTTGAACGCCAATTACCACGGCGACCAGCGCTACGTAAAAAATTGGCTGATCCGTGATGTCACGCTTGAATGGAATGCGCGTAAAGAAAAGCGCATCCAATTTATCATAAAAGAGTTTGACCGTGAGCACAAAGCCGACCAAAAACGATAGCGTTCCCCACGTACCAAAAAAATGCATCGGTTTTTGGCGGAACCTGCTTACGAATGTAACGGACAGGAGATCCAGAAATCCATTGATAAAACGTTCCAATCCAAATTTGGTGTAGCCGTATTTGCGCTCCCGATGCTGAACCACTTTCTCAGAGATCTTTGCAAACCCCGCCCATTTCGCGATAACAGGAATGTAACGGTGCATTTCACCATAGACCGTGATATTCTTCACGACAACAGACTGATAGGCCTTCAGACCACAATTGAAGTCGTGAAGCTTTATACCTGACAATTTCCTGGTGATGTAATTAAAAAATCTTGATGGAATGGTCTTGGAGAGCGGATCGTGTCGCTTTTTCTTCCAGCCGGAGACGAGGTGGAACTTCTCATCGGCGATCATGCGGTAAAGCTCCGGGATTTCGTCCGGACTATCCTGCATATCTGCATCCATCGTTATCACAACCTTGCCCGTTGATGCGCGAAAACCGGTCTGCAACGCCGCCGATTTTCCGAAATTTCTATTGAAGCGTATACCCTTTACGTTGGCGTTACCCTCATTTAACATTGTAATTTGTTGCCATGTGCCGTCCGTACTTCCATCATCGACATAAATGATTTCGTAGGTGAAGCCATTTTCATGCATGACGCGGCTGATCCATTGGGTCAGTTCGGGCACAGATTCTTCTTCATCTTTCGCGGGTATTATGACGGAAATATCGAGCTTCATCAATCAAAACCTTGTCTCTGGTCTTTGTTTTTGGGTGAAAATAGAA
>Ga0193753_10000144_pt1 | contig 66393 bp, 103 predicted proteins | sample H1c2metaG_FD_144925 | JGI IMG/M metagenome (GOLD analysis project Ga0193753, IMG submission 144925) | Soil microbial communities from a riparian zone of the East river system, Colorado, United States - H1c2 | ecosystem: Environmental > Terrestrial > Soil > Riparian zone | place: USA: East...
GCCAAAAATGTCTCCGGGGGAGTATTTTCTGGAGACAATCCGAGATGGTACCCTCGGGAACCCCTTGGAAAGTCTTACCCATCCGTTACAATGAGTTGAGAAAGCGAGAAGAACTATGACGCCGCCCGACCATCACGTTCCGCACGAGGACGCACACCGCGAGGTCATCGATGAGCAGCTGGAGCGCTCCAGTGACGTCGCCGTGATCGCTGATCACACCGCGGCCGCTGGGGCCAACCCGACGAAGGCCGAGTACGACGCTCTCGTCGTCAAGTTCAACAAGGTCCTCGAGACCTTGCGGGACTCGGGTCTCATCCCGACCGCCTAGTTTGATCGAGGGGTGGATGCAAACCGTGTCCACCCCTCGTGTAGGTCTAGTGTCATAGTCTCGTAACGAAAGGAGAGTTCGTTATGGCACGACGTAGAGCAGCGACCTCTTCTGAAGAGCGGGAGCTACAGCTCACAAGCAAGGCTTACGATCTTGTCGAGGAACGGATCGACGCAGGAACAGCATCGTCGCAGGAACTCACGTTTTTCCTGAAGATGGGCTCGTCTCGCGAACGCCTTGAGCAAGCAAAGATTGGTCATGAGATCGAACTCATGAAGGTCAAGAAGGATGCCGAGGAAGGTCGTCAGCGGATCGAGGAGCTGTTCGTCAAGGCCATCGATGCGATTCGTGGTTACGGCGGTTCACTCAATCAAGGCTCGGTTGACGGAAGTGTGGAGGAGGGTTGATGCATATCCATTGGTACCACACTGTACATGAAACTCGAGCAGCGCTCTACAGGCGTTGTCGATGTGGACGCCGCAAAGTGCTGCAGCTTGGGACAACGATTCCTGAACGAAACTGGGTTGATCGCGAAGAGTTGGGTTTGATTGGCCATCCTGATGGGCCACCGATCCCGACCCCAATTACTCAGCTAGCTCCTGGTCATCCGGTGTCAGAGGACCGACGCGTTATGGCTGAGTCGTTGTGGCATTCGTTACAGAGAGGCGACATCACTCACGCAGATCGACAGCGCATGCGACGATTGCGTGAATCGCTCTTGCGATGAAGCTTCGTACGTATACGGAGATGGTCAAGCTTGAAACGTTCGAAGAACGCTTCGAGTACCTGGTCCTCCATGGTAAGGTAGGAGCTGAGACGTTCGGTTTCGATCGCTGGGTCAACCAGTGGTTCTATCGGACGGTGGAGTGGCGCCGCGCACGAGACATAGTTATCCTTCGCGACGAAGCTCGCGACCTCGGGATCCCTGGCTACGAAGTGCATAGGCGTCTGTTGGTGCATCACATGAATCCGATCACACCGGAGGACTTGGAACGTGGGGCTACTTGGGTATTGGATCCGGAGTTTCTTGTCACCACGTCGCACCGCACGCACAACGCCATTCACTATGGCGACGATTCACTACTGGTCAAGCCGCCTGTCGAAAGACGCGCAGGCGACACCAAGCTCTGGTAAGAGCAAAAGGAGAACAGGATGAGTAAAGACTCACGAACCTTCAAGGTCGACGAGCCGGTCATGCGTGGTGAGGACATCCAGGACTTCCAGGGCGAAGTCAAGCGACTCTTTGAAGAACTGGACATCCACTGCCCGATCAAGGCCGATGGAATCTACGGCACGGCGACCCGCAGCTATATCGCGGCGCTGTGTAACTCGTACGGCATGATCGCCAGCCAGGTCATGAAGGATGGCGTCACGCCTGAACTGCGGACACGCCTTCGTCATCACGACCTCACGGCTGGTGAGAACGCTCGGATGGGAACTCCCGAGCTCATCTCATATCGTCGCGCGCTGCGCAAGCGCTATGACAGCGGTGAGATCAAGGGCGTCCATCGTCCGGTCACCAAGGTGCTCGAGCATTCCTGGGGCTACCACCCCGGTGTGCATGACGGCGTCGATGTGATCACCCAGCCCGACGCAGTCACCTTCGCGATGTGCAAGGTCCGCATCATCGACGTCCGTACCAGCGGCTGGTGGGGTCTGGGCGCGCATGCGTCAGGTGGCCATCCGGTCTCTGACGGCGACGGCATCGTGCAGATGGAGATCCTCGAGAACGTCGGTCCGTTCAAGAAGGGCCACCACATCGGCTACGGTCACAACGAGCGTCCCTTCGTTCGGGTTGGGCAGATCCTGGAGGCGGGCGACAAGATCGCTCACGCCGGGTTTGCCAACGCGTGGCATATCCATCTGATGCACAACGACGGTAAGACGAGCAGGGGGATCGGCAACCTCGATCCCGGACCGCTGGTCGACTACGCCCTGGCACACGGGTAAAGAGCGAGGGGGAGAGTTTTCTCCCCTTCTCTTTTTTGCCTGACATCTAGACAAACGCAGTACAATCCCTAGGAGACGATCCATATGGAAGCATCACAGAGCGGTACGCCGGACTCCGGTTCGGGCAACGCTTCGAGCTCGGGCGCTCCGTCCACGTCGGGAACCACCGGCACCGACACCCCGGGTCAGCCCGCCACGACGCCGACCCCCAACACCCCGGCTACGTCGCAGGAGACCCCGCAGCAGGACTCGGGTCTCCAGACTCCGCAGCCCGATCAGCCGGTTCCGACCGAGGATGCGCGCCAGGAGTCCGAGGCGTCTCCGCAGGACACGGGTCCGACCCAGGGCTTCGCCAAGACCGAGCAGCCTTCCTATCCGGATGGTGCCGATCAGCAGCAGGCCCACGACAAGAAGCAGATCGAGGTGGACGCGGCCCGAAGCGAGCACAACGCGCGCGCGAACGGAGGCGACGTCCAGGAGGGCGAGCGTCAGGCTGCGCGGGATGAGCACAACGCGCGCACCGCGGGCGAGTCGACGGATCAGAGCTAGTTGAAGTACTTGTGGTCCCGTCTGACCGGACTAGAGACCGGTTGTTCAAACACCACAGCCCGCAAGCTGAAGTGACCGGGATAGGCTTGTCGTAGTTTTTAGATAGATGTATGTGGTCCTGCGCAGTCGGAGACAGGGGTCTCTGGAGTGTTGGACACCACTGCCCGCGAGCTGAAGCGCTAGGATAGGCTCGCCTTTATTCGAATGCTAAAGGAGATGTGGAATGGAACAGAGCATCTTGAAGAGCACCAAAGAGGTGCTGCATATTGCGGTAGATGATCCGTCGTTCGATCTCAGCATCATCACCCAGATCAACTCGGCGTTTTCCACCCTCAACGACTTGGGTGTCGGCCCTGATGACGGGTTTGTCATCGATGGGGATGCTGAGGACTGGGAAGATTTCCTGATCAGCGAGGCTGACGAAGCCAAGGCTAAAGTTCAGCGGGCGCAGATCAAGACGTTTATCCTGCTGACTGTTCGTTTGGCCTTCGATCCTCCGCAGGTTGCGTTCTTGCTGCAGTCGGCCGAACGCCAACTCACCGAGATCACGTGGCGTATCAGCACGCGGCGTGAACAAGCGGACTACCGAGATCCGGTCGAGGAGCTGGTTACCGAGATCGACGGCGGAGACGCGGGCTAGGAGGATGGATGACTGTTTTAGGTCCGTACACGTACAAGCTCAAGCGCGATTCGACGCGTCGATGGGCAGCTCTCAACCCGATTCTCGCAGAGGGGGAACCCGGAATTGAGCGTGAGACCGGACGGTTCAAGCTTGGTGACGGCAATACTCGATGGCTCGAGCTGCCATATTTCACCCCGGGCGACGGTGGTGGCGGTGATCCTGGCGATCCGCCTGATGATGGTTCGCTGGCCGAGCACATCAACTCGCTCCATCCTCATCCGGTCTATGACGATGGACCTTCCCTCTTTCTCCTCTACGAAAACGCAAAGGTGTAATCATGAGTCTTCAGACACGCCTCTCGGACCTGATTACAGCGGTCGGGACCGACGTCAAGCAGCTTCGAACCTGGGTCACCGGCTCATCCTCAGGCAATCTCACCGGCCTTACCACCACAGTAAAGACCGACTTGGTCTCGGCAGTCAACGAGGTCAACGCAAAGCCGGGCGAGGCCGACGCTTCCGTTACGGTCAAGGGCATTATTGAGATCGCCACTCTGGCTGAGGTGACGACGGGTACCGATACGGTGCGCGCAGTCACACCGCAAGGAGTACGACAGGAACGCACAGCACTCAAAGCCGAGATCCTCGGTGCCGGTGTTCCTGCAGCGTTGGACACACTGGATGAGCTGGCGGCAGCTCTGGCTGACGATGCCGCATTTTCTGCCACGATCACGACGGCGCTGGGTAACCGTGTCCGAACCGACACAGCCGCACAAGGTTTGACCGGACCTCAGCAGGTCAACGCGCGCACGAACATCCTTGCGCAAGACTCGGCCTCGATCGGTAATGCTGACATCGACCTCGCTGCGCTTTATGTCGTAGCGAAGACGTGAGTCTGCAGACACGTCTCGCTGCTCTCATTACAGCCGTCGGGGCGGACATCAAAGATCTGAAGTCCAAGACGACGCTGCTTTCGTCTTTGCCGATTGAGAACTGGCACTTTGTCGGCGGTGCTGGCGAACCCGCGTTCCAGAACAGCTGGTCCAATCTTGATGCAACGAGAACAGCGCGATTCAAGAAGTATCCAGATGGTCGCGTTCGGCTGCAAGGATTCATCAAGACCACGGGCGCGTTGAGCACTGCCGCCTTTCAGTTGCCGGTCGGTTATCGACCATCAGTTGAAGTCGACTTTCCCGCTCTTTCGAATGGCGCATTTGGGAACGTTGTTGTCTCTGACGTTGGTAATGTGATCCCTAATGTCGGAAGCGCGACTTACGTCTGTTTGGATGGAGTTGAGTTTGACACAGGGATCTCGAGTGTCGCGCCAATCTTGGTGACCAACGTCACTCAAGAAGGCTGGCATGTCATTGGCGTGGCGGGTGAACCGGCGTTCAAGAATAGCTGGGTTGCCGAAGTTGGCGGACCTCCACCACGGTTCAAGAAAGATCCGGCTGGGGTAGTCGAGGTCCAAGGTTGGTTGAAGACTGGTACCAACAGTGTAGCGTTTACGCTTCCGGCGGGTTATCGACCTGATACAGATCTTCTAATCCCGATCCTCATCACAAGTGGCGCTGCTGGTGGTTACATTCGCATCTTCACAAACGGTGATGTGAACATCACAAACCCAGGTGGCGTGGGCGCTTTCTTGGGTGGTATCAGCTTTCCCACAACGCAAACTACCTTCCCGGCCGCTAAGACGGACATCCCCACGGTCACGACCTTGCCATTAGGGCCGACCGATGGCGACGAGATCTACTTCCAGACGGCGGCGATGAAGGTCGACGGCATCAAGTGGCACTTGCAGTATGATGCCAGCGCTCCAGGACTGTACAAGTGGATCTTCCTGGGCGGAGCCGAGTTGACCAATTATGCGGCCACCGGCGAGACGATCGCCAACACCTCTAATGCCGCGGTCGATCTGACGGCCACCGGAGCAGTACCTGTGGTCTTGCCTTTGGCTGGGGACTACCACATCGAAGGTGCGTTCACCTTGAACCCGAGCTCAGGCAACGTTCAAGTGAACATCCGGGCTTACCCTGGAATCAATGGTAGTGGTGGAGTCGCATTCACCGCAGTGCAAAGTTGGATCGGTAGCGCTCCGTATGGTTCTCTCCTTTCGTCAGGAAGGCAGCGAATCCAAGCATTGGCGGCTGGGACCATTCGACTTCGAGGAAGTACCAACTCTAACGCCGTGGTGCTTCTCACCTCGTGGCTTTCAGCTCGACCAATCCGTGTCGGCTAATCAACAACTCTAACGGGAGGTTCAAAATGGGTAGTAACCTCGTCATCGTGGCCATCCCCGATGAGGATGATCGGGCCTACAAGCTCTCAAGCGAAAAGATCCCGCATCTCACCTTGATGTTCTTGGGTGATTCGGACAAGGTCCAGAACATCGACAAGATCGTGCAGTTCGTGGAGCACGCTGCCAGCCAGACGCTGAAGCGCTTCTACCTTCCGGTGGATCGCCGAGACAAGATCGGTGACAACGACGCTGACGTGCTGCTCTTCAAGGTGCGCAAGCGCTATGACGGCCAAGCACTTCGGGATTTTCGCACCGCGTTGCTGCAGGACCCCAACATCAAGACGGCGTATGACTCCGCCGAGCAGCATGAGGGTCCGTGGGTCCCGCATCTCACGATGGGGTATCCGGAGTCCCCGGCCAAGAAGGACGAGTCCGACAATGAATTCGGGTTCTACGACGTCCGCTTCGTCAAGATCGCGGTTTGGGTCGACGACTACGACGGTCCCGAGTTCCTGCTCAAGGACTGGGACGACGAGGAAGATCTCCACGGGTCGGTCTACGACACCCCGTTGGCGGCTTGGAGCGGAATGGCTCAGCGTGGTCAGTCGGCTGTTGCCGAGTTGTTTGACGATGGTTTGGAGCATCACGGCGTCAAGGGCATGAAGTGGGGTGTCCGGAAGGCCGCCTCCAAGACGGGCGATCACCTCAAGGACGCGAACTTCCGTCGAAAGGCCAACAACCTGGACACGGTCACGCAGCTCGTCAATGAGGCGAGTACGAAGACGAAGAACCAGGACCTCCCCAAGATCAACGCCAAGCACAAGGAGTTGGGAGCGAAGGTTTCCAAGACTCCGCATCTCGTTGGCGTGTCGCGAGTCCCGGCACAGAAGGCATACCGCGACGCAGTTCGTGCCGCCTACCTCAAGCGACTTCACGAAGTGGCTGAGACGAAGACGAGCAGCACCGGGAACAAGAAGTACACCATCGACGCCAAGAGCGCTACGCGGTGGAAGGTTCGGGTCAAGGATGTCGAGCATGCCGCTGGCGACTTTGAGATCGAGCTCATCCTTGATGACGACGGCTACATCAAGGACTTCGCCATGGTGGAGGACTCGTTGGAGCATTCGATGACCGTCGCCGAGTGTGGCATGACGTTTATCGAGGGTTTTCTCGGCGATGGCACGCTCGCGCACTCTGGTGTCAAGGGCATGAAGTGGGGTGTCCGGAAGGATCCTCCGTCGGCGGTGGCCGCCACGGCTACCTCACGCGTCCCGCACGGGAACGCGCGCAAGACCAAGATCGACACCGAGGGTGGTGAAAACCATCCGGCGCATTCAGATGCCATCAAGGTGGCCGAAGCCAAGACCAAGCTCCGCAAGAGCGGTCCCGCGGCGCTCTCCAACAACGAGCTTCGCGAAGTGGCCAATCGAGTTCAGCTCGAGCAGCAGGTGAAGCAACTGGTGCAGCCTGCAGGCAAGAAGTTCGTCAACAACCTGCTCCGCAACCAGGGCACTCAGACCGCCAATTCGGTGGCCAGCAAGCAGATCAAGAGGAAGTTCGCCCTGGCGTAGAAGAGAGGAGGCGGCATCGTGGGGTTGTCCAACACTGCAGTTCCAACGTATTACGGGCAATTTCGCGATGCCGTGACGCGGGGAGACATTCCCGTCAATCGGGAGATCTCGATGGAGATGAACCGCATTGATGCGCTCATCGCCAATCCCAACTTCTGGTATGACGACGAGGCGGTGGAAGGATTCGTTCGTTTTTGTGAAGGAGAGATGACCCTCACTGATGGGTCGGATTTACATCTCCTCTTCACATTCAAGCTTTGGGCCGAGCAGATATTCGGCTGGTTCTACTTCGATGACCGATCGGTCTACGTTCCTTCTGACGGTAACCATGGTGGACGGTACGAGACCCGTACGCTGAAGATCCGCCTGATCAAGAAGTTCTATCTCATCGTGGCCCGAGGTGCGGCGAAGTCGATGTTCGCCGCATTGGTTCAGGCATATTTCCTCACGGTTGACACGACGACCACGCACCAGATCACCACCGCGCCCACGATGAAGCAAGCTGAAGAGGTCATGTCGCCCTTCAGTACCGCCATTGTCCGCGCTCGTGGCCCTCTGTTCAAGTTCCTCACCGAGGGCTCGATGCAGAACACCACGGGCAATCGGATGTTGCGCCAAAAGCTGGCGTCGACCAAAAAGGGGATTGAGAACTTCCTCACGAACTCGATCCTCGAGATCCGGCCGATGACCATCAACAAGCTTCAAGGGCTTCGGTCAAAGATCGCCACAATCGATGAGTGGCTGTCCGGTGATATTCGAGAGGATGTCATCGGTGCGGTGGAGCAGGGCGCGTCAAAGCTTCCTGACTACCTCATCATCGCCATTTCCTCTGAAGGTACCGTCCGGAACGGCTCGGGCGATACCGTGAAGATGGAGCTGATGGACATCCTCAAGGGCGAGTACCAAGCGCCCCACGTGGCCATCTGGCACTACAAGCTTGACGATGTCGAGGAAGTCGCCAACCCGGCGATGTGGCTGAAGGCCAACCCCAACCTCGGACAGACCGTCACCTACGACACCTATCAGCTGGATGTCGAACGAGCCGAGAAGGCTCCTGCTTCGCGAAACGATATTCTCGCCAAGCGCTTCGGCATCCCCATGGAGGGCTACACCTACTTCTTCACCTACGAAGAGACGCTCTTGCATCGAGTTCGCCCGCTTGCCTACAGCGGCATGATGTGCGCACTCGGAATGGACGCCTCGCAAGGTGACGACTTCTGGGCCTTCACCTTCCTCTTCCCTCTGGGGATGAATGCGAAGGGCGAGATCCAGTTTGGCGTTGTGACACGCTCGTACATCACCGAGAGAACGCTGATGCTGCTTCAAGCGGCGATGCGTCAGAAGTACGAAGAGTTCATCACCGAAGGCTCTCTCCACGTCATGCCCGGCACCATTCTTGACTGGGAAGAGATCTACGATGATCTCGATGCGTTCATCATCGCCAATGAGTACGACCCCGTATGCTTTGGTTACGACCCGTACAACGCCAAGGAGTTCCTCAAGCGTTGGTCTGCCGAGAACAGTGAGTTCGGCATTGAGAAGGTCATGCAGGGCGCGAAGACCGAGTCTGTCCCACTGGGCGAGCTCAAGAAGATCTCCGAAGATCGAGGCCTCATATTCGATCAGTCGTTGATGTCCTTTGCCATGGGTAACGCCGTGACGCTAGTGGATACCAATGGGAACCGGAAGCTGCTCAAGAAGCGAGCAGAAGAGAAGATCGACAATGTGGCGGCCCTCATGGACGCCTACATCGCATTCAAGGCCCATAAGGACATGTTCGAATGATGAGAAGAAAGGAGGAGAGCTGATGGCCTCAGTTGGCGCGCGACTGCAACATGCGTGGAACGCCTTCACCAACAGTGACGACGCGAACAATCGTCCAAGGTCCGGCGAGTCTTACGGCGGCAGCATCGGTAGTGGGCGCCCAGACCGTGTCCCTCTTCGGTTCTCGTTCAACGAGAGAACCCTTATTTCCTCGATCTACACCCGGATCGGGATCGACGCGGCTGCTGTCCCCATGATCCATTGTCGTAAGGATGACCGAGATCGTTACGTGGACACCATCGACAGTGGTCTGAATCGCTGTTTGACGCTGGAAGCTAACCTCGATCAAGGCGCGCGTGCTTTCCGCCAGGATGTCGTCACCACGATCCTCGACGACGGTGTCGCAGCGATCGTTCCGGTGGATACAACCATCTCGCCCGAGGATACGGGTGGATACGACATCAAGACCCTTCGAGTGGGTCGGATCGTGCAGTGGTTCCCCGAACATATTCGGGTGAGCCTCTACAACCAGGCACGAGGCATGCGTGAAGAGATCACGCTTCCCAAGAAGATGGTGGCTATCATCGAGAACCCGCTCTATGCGGTGATGAATGAGCCCAACTCGACCCTTCAGCGACTGGTCATCAACCTTGGTCTTCTGGACGCGGTGAACAATCAGTCCGCTTCCGGTAAGCTCGACATCCTTATTCAGCTTCCGTATGCGATCAAGACGGAAGCCAAGCGTCAGCAGGCAGAGCAACGGCGCAAGGACATCGAGTTCCAGCTTTCGGGCAGTAAGTATGGCATCGGCTACATCGATGCCACAGAGAAGATCAATCAGCTCAATCGCCCGGCTGAGAACAACTTGATGGCTCAGGTCACATGGCTGACCGAACAGCTGTATGTGCAGCTCGGTCTGACGCCTGAGATCGTCAACGGCACGGCCGACGAGAAGACCATGAAGAACTACTACGCTCGCACCATCGAGCCGATTCTGGACTCCATCGTCGAGGCCTATACCCGTACATTTCTTACCCAGACCGCTCGCACGCAGGGTCAATGGGTCATGTATTTCCGTGACCCCTTCAAGTTTGTTCCGATCGGTGGCGAAGGCGGCATTGCCGATATCGCCGACAAGTTCTCTCGTAACGAGATCGTCTCGTCCAACGAGATCCGCCAAGCCATCGGAATGCGACCGCGGCCTGAAGCCAAGGCTGACGCGCTCATCAACTCCAACATGCCTCAGGGTAAGACCGGAGTTGACATCGGTAATGGGAAAACCGGCTTTGATGCTGAGGCGACAGCAGAAGAGGTCCCTGCGGACCCGGCAGCTGCCGCCATGATCGAACAGTTGGCGAAGACCCATACCGAGGTAGATGCCGCCTTGGCCGGGGGTGGTTGATGAGGACTCCTACGGAGTACGAGATCGACCGACTGATGCACAGCTTGATTCCGGTGGTCAAGAAGCCGAAGAAGGCTGCTATCCCGCCTCCACCCAAGCCGATTGCCAGCACGACATCCACGGATGCTCGAGCTGAGCAGCGTAAGACCCTTGCCAAGTTGATTCAGAGGTTGGAGCAGAAGCTTGCGAAACTGAACGCGCTCATCAAAGAGCGGGAACAGGAAGCCGCTTCGGTCAACCACTCGGCCATGGCCAAGAAAGAGCGGAAAGCCAAAGAGAACACTACGGCTAAAGCCGCTGCTAAGCAGGCCGAGATCGATCGAAACAACAAGAAGATCATCGATCGAAATCGAGAGCCCAAGACCAAGCTAAAGGTCAAAGTCACCAAGCAACCAACGGTGGCTGAGCTCAAGGTTTTGGCGACGCGAGTCAAGGGTCAGATCGCAATCGCCAAGCAGAAGTTAGCTGCGCTCTAAGAGCGCCGAAGATCCAAACGGACGAAAGGAACAGTCAAAATGGGAGCCACTCCCCGACTGAACTTCGGTGACTCTTCGCCGGAGAACAGCTTGATGCATTCGGATGACGCTGTCGCGCCAGTGGTTGGCATGCGAGAGCCTGACTTCAGTGGTTGGGCGTCGAAGTACGGAATCAGGTGCACCGATGGGCGCACCATCGAGCCGGGTACGTTCGAGCATCAGGATTCCGAGCGCTTGCCGCTGGTTTGGCATCACGGTCACTCCTCGGTCGACAACATCCTCGGACACGTCATCATCGAGCACCGTGATGAAGGCCCGTACTGCTTCGGGTACTTCAACGAGACGACGCAGGGCAAGAGCGCGAAGCTCATGGTGGAGCATGGAGACATCGACAAGCTCTCCATTTTCGCCAATGGGATCGTCGAGAAGATGAAGAAGGTTTCACACGCCTTCATGCGCGAGGTCTCGTTGGTCATCGCTGGCGCCAACTCAGGCGCAATCATCGACAACATCACTGTCGCGCATAGCGATGGGGAAGTCGACATCCACGCCGATGAGGCGATCATCTACACCGGCCTCACGCTGGAGCACGGCGTTGCTTCCGCGAAGGCGGCACCGGTCGCTCGGACCACCGACGAGCCCGTGGCCACTGACGCAACCATCGAAGAGGTCTTTGGGACCTTCTCCGATGATCAGAAGGAAGTCGTCCACTTGATGGTCGGTGCCGCGCTCGAGAGTGCCGCAACCCCCAGCGACGACAGCACCGACACCACGACCGATACCTCCGATCCGGAGAAGGTCATCACCCACGAGGATGAGGATTCGACCGAGATGACGAACGTGTTCGAGAAGAACAAGGGCAAGATTGGCGGAGACGAGCCCGAGACCATCACGCTGTCGCATGACGCGATGGGGGCGATCGGCGAGGCCGCCAAGAAGACCGGCTCCTACAAGGACGCCGTCGTGGAGTACGCGTTCAAGCACGGCATCGAGAACATCGATGCGCTGTTCCCGGACGCGCGGAACATCACCGAGACCCCCGAGTGGGACAAGCGCCGCACCGAATGGGTCGGCGAGGTCCTGGGCAAGGTTCGCAAGAGCCCGTTCTCGCGGATCAAGTCGCTGGTGGCCAACATCACCCACCCCGAGGCCCGCGCCCGCGGTTACATCAAGGGCACGCTGAAGAAGGACGAGTTCTTCGCTCTGACCAGCCGTGTCACCACGCCTGCGACGGTCTACAAGAAGCAGCGTCTGGACCGTGACGACATCGTCGACATCACGGACTTCGACGTCGTCATCTGGCTGAAGGGCGAGATGCGACTGATGCTCGAGGAGGAGATCGCTCGCGCGATCCTCATCGGTGACGGCCGCCTTTCGGACGACGACGACAAGGTCAAGGACCCGTCCGGCTCCACCGAGGGCGCGGGCATCCGTTCGATCCTGAACGACCACGACCTCTACGCTGCGACGTTCTACGTGGACGTCGACGGTGACCTCAAGAAGACGGATGTCGTGGATCAGGTCCTGTCCTCGATGCAGTACTTCAAGGGCTCGGGCATCCCGACGTTCTACTCGACGCAGGGCACCATCACGCAGATGCTGCTCGCTCGCGACGAGATGGGCCGTCGCTTCTACCGCACCGCCACGGAGCTGGCCTCCGAGCTGGGCGTCGACAAGTGCGTCGCCGTCGAGCCGATGGAAGACGAGCCCGACCTGGTCGGCATCATCGTCAACCTGCAGGACTACACCCTCGGCGCCGATCGCGGTGGCGAGACCTCGATGTTCGATGACTTCGACATCGACTACAACCAGTACAAGTACCTGATCGAGACCCGCGTCTCCGGCGCGCTCACCAAGATCCGCTCGGCGATCATCGTCAAGCAGGCTGGCAACGGCATCACGCTCGTCGCCCCGACCGAGCCCACGTTCGATCCGGCAACGTCGGAGATCACGATCCACGACACGGTGGGCGTCACCTTCCGTCGCGGCGACAACAACGCGGCTGTCACCAACGGCGGCTCGCCGTACACGGTCGCCGAGGGCGTCGACCTGAAGATCTACGCTGTCGCCAACGGCGGCTACATCCTCAAGAACAACGTCGAGGATGAGTGGACGTACCGCGGCACCGAGGGCAGCTAGTCGTTACTAGCTGATACCTGATGGCGAAGTTTCACGGCAAGGTCGGATACGCGAACCAGCCCACTGAAACTGCACCTGGCGTGCACGAGGAACCCATCACGGAACGAACCTATTCTGGCGACGTCGTTCAAAATAGGAGACAGCTTCGTGACGGTGACCGGGTAATTCCGGGCACCACCCTCAGTAATTCGATCAGCATCGTGGCCGATGCATACGCTCGTGACCATTTCTTCGCCATCCGTTATGTGGAGTGGGCGGGGGTTCTCTGGACAGTGCCTGATGTGGAAGTCCAGACCCCCCGCCTTCTCCTTCGTTTGGGGGAGGTTTACAATGGCCCAACGGCTTGACCTCCAAGTCCTCCTTGAGGACATCACAGAGCACGTTTATTACCAGCAACCGACCGATACTCAGATGCAGTACCCCTGCATCCTATACGAACGAGATGCCTCCTGGTCGGAGCACGCTGACAATCGGCCCTACGCACGCATGAAGCGGTATCAGGTGACGGTCGTTGACCGTAACCCCGACAGCGAACTGCCAGACATTGTGGAAGAACTTAGGTTCTGCTCATTCGATCGCTCATTCAGAGCGGACGGATTGAACCACTTTGTCTTCAATCTCTTTTTCTGAAACGGAGTAAAACAACATGACGAAGCTTGCATGGGACCTCGTCGGCGAGCGTCAGTACGAGACCGGCGTCGACCACGGCGTCCTTTACCTGCCGGACAACACCGGCGCTTACGTCGAGGGTCACGCTTGGAATGGTCTGACGACCGTTACCGAGTCGCCTTCCGGCGCTGAGTCCAACCCGCAGTACGCAGACAACATCAAGTACCTCAACCTGGTGTCGGCCGAGGAGTTCGGCGCCACGATCGAGGCGCTCACGTACCCGAAGGCGTTCGAGGAGTGCGACGGGTCGGTCCAGCCTCAGCCGGGGGTTACCCTCGGGCAGCAGGGCCGCCGGATCTTTGGCCTGTCCTACCGGTCCAAGGTCGGCAACGATCTGGAGGGTGCGGATTTCGGGTACAAGATCCACCTGGTCTACGGCGCTCTCTCGGCTCCGTCGGAGAAGGCGTACAACACGATCAACGACTCCCCTGAGGCGATCACGTTCTCGTGGGAGATCAGCACGACGCCGGTGGCGGTCGAGGGCTTCAAGCCGACGGCCCTGCTGACGATCGACTCCACCCAGGTGGATGCCGACGATCTGGCGGCCCTCGAGGAGATCCTCTACGGCACCGAGGTGGACGATCCCCGTCTGCCGCTGCCTGACGAGGTCATCACGCTGGTTGGTACGGGCACCACCAACGTCGACCTGACGGTTCCGGCCAATCAGCCGACGTTTGTCGCGGCCACGGGTGTCCTCACCCTCCCGGTCGTCTCGGGTGTCCAGTGGAAGGTCAACGGGGCCAACCGCGCCCCCGGCGCCCAGGCTGCCATCGCGGCAGGCGCTCAGATCGAGGTCACGGCCGTTGCCACGGCCGATCACAACCTCCAGGGCGATGACGAGTGGACGTACCGCCGCGACGCATAGTCGCGTAATTCCTCGCGGTCGCGACTCCCAGGCAAGAGTCGGGGAGAACAGCCGAGCAGGCAGGATCCTCTACTCTCCGGGATCGCTCGTAAGTCTGTGGGAGGCACCGTAACCCGGCCACCGCGGGGGCTGAAGATGAAAGGAACCAGAGAGTGCTCACAATTACAGTTGGAACCACCGACGTCTATGACGATGAGACCGGCACGTTCGGTATCACTGGCGGGTTCGAGCTCCAGCTGGAGCACTCTCTGGTCGCCCTTTCAAAATGGGAGGCGATTTACGAAAAGCCGTTCCTCGGTACGGCGAAGAAGACCGGGGAAGAGATCCTTTCTTACGTTCGCTGCATGGTTGTCAGCGAAAATCCCCCGGAGGACTTTCTCACTCAGCTTTCAGAAGCGAATCTTGCGGACATCAATGCGCATATCGACGCGAAGATGACCGCCACCTGGTTTTCTGATCAGCCGGGCAAGTCTGGAACCGGTGAAATCATCACCTCTGAGCTCATCTATTTTTGGATGTCGGTGTTCAAGATCAACTTCGATTGTGAAACGTGGCATCTCAATCGCCTGTTCACACTTATCCGCATTGCACACCTCAAGCAGCAGAAGCCGAAGAAGATGAGTAGAGCTGAGATCGTTCGACGCAATCGTGATCTCAACGAGCAGCGCAAGGCAGCCCTTGGGACAACGGGATAGAGAGGAGGTACTGTGCCCGCCATTCAGTGGGACAAGATCGGCGATCGGCGATTCGAAGCTGGTGTAGATCGCGGAGTACTCTACCTCCCCGATAAGGCGGTAGCTTGGAGCGGCCTTACGGGAATCGAGGAGAGCCCCAGTATCGATTCCAAGTCGTTCTATCAGGACGGCATCAAGTACTTGGACGTCAAGGTTCTGAGCGAGTACAGCGCCACGTTGCGTGCGCTCACCTATCCGGATGAGTTCGATCAGGTCATGGGTATTGCCGCCGATGGGCAGGGTTTATTCATCCACGATCAGCGTGTTCGCCCGTTCAGTCTGTGCTACCGCACCAGGATTGGTAATGACGTCGCCGGAATCGATTTCGGGTATCGTCTACACATTCTTTACGACCTAATGGCAGTACCCAACAGTGCGGCTTTCGGAACGGTCGAAAGCAACGTGGATCCGGTGGAGTTCTCTTGGGCGCTCAGCAGTACCCCTCAAGCGCTTCCCGGATACCGTCCTACCGCGCATCTGTCGATCAAGTCGACCGACATCGACGCTGGCTACCTCGAGTACGTCGAGTCAATCTTGTACGGCAATGAGCTTGCCGATGCGTATTTGCCGACGATGGCTGAGATGTTCGATCTCATCGCCAACCAGGTGACCATCGTTGACAACGGCGATGGCACGTGGACCGCGTCTGGTTCCGATCGAGTGATTCAAGACTTTGGCGATACGTTCATCATTGGTGGCGTGTCTATTGCCGGACCGATCGACGGTCGGTACGAGTTGACCATCCCCGTGCACTAAGGAGGCCTAATGGCTACTGTAACCGGCATGACGGCCGAAAAGATCAACGAGCTCATTGATGGGCGCGTACCAGCATCTTCGGTGGAAGTTGAGGCAACGGTCGAGGATCTGGATACCGGTGATGGGGCTTTTGGGTCTCTTGCGCTGGGTCGGGCATATCGACTGATCAAGGTGGAGGTCGACAAGCCCTGCCGTCTTCGGCTTTACGCAAGCACGGAGCAGCGAACCGCCGACGGAGATCGCAATCGCGACGAAGATCCGCAAGGTGACCACGGCGTTATCTTGGAAGTCATCATGACTGACGAGATCCTGTCGATGAATCTGCTTCCTGCGCCTCACGGGTACACGGACGTTGTGTCCGGAACCACGCCTTTCTCCATTGTTAATGACGGGGATGACGGCGACATTACCATCACCTTCCTTGAACAAGTACTGGAGCCCGCATGATCGCATATTTGTCTACCAGTGTCAGCGATGCTGATGCTCCTGCAGCAGGCATCTTGACCCAGGATGCGATCCGCGACAACTTGCTGGATCATGCCTCCGGAGCGTGGACCTTGGTCGAGGAGTTCAACTCTTCGGGCAGCACGATCCACTGGGTTGTTGTCAAGAACGACGGATCCTTGTCAGATGTTGGCGTGGATTTCTACGTCGTCATCGGCCGTCTCGCCGCCACCGGTCAGATTGGCATCTTTTTGGGTGAGAACTACAATGCTGGGTCGAACACCCTCGATACTTTCGCCCCTCGTGCTGGGGCATACTACGAGAACTCCATCCTCGCGGATCACTCATATTCCACTGGTGGCGGTTCGACAGCATCGTTTGTGCTGGGAACGAGTTTTCCCAGTGGTGCCGTGGGACAACCAATTTGTCCAGTGCCGACCGCAGCGCCCACCATGCGTTACATCTCGATGGTCGAGAAGGACTACGCCATTTTTGCGATCAATGGCACGGTGATCTATGTCGGTGCGCTCATTGACGACATCGTTCCCGCGGCAGGACTCGACGCGGCAGTTCCGCTCGGGTGCTTCAATTTGTTCGATACGGGCTACCCCGGTTTCGGAAGCCTGACCCGGCATCCGATTGCTGCAGCCGATGCGCCTATGGCGGTTACCTCGCCATTTGTCTTGTTGCCAATCTGGAATGACCGAAAGACCTTTGCTCAAGCATGGGCTTTGTCTACCGGAGTCTGGCTGCATCCTGATCGGTTCCAAGACAATCGTGTGGCTGCATCTGAGTTGTATGCGCTCATGGTTGCTGGAGTCACGGGCGGTAACGCGAACAATGGCGCCGAGAAGACCGGTCTTATTCGAGGCCGATTCAAGAATCTCCGCGTTGCTACGTTCCCGGCGGCTGTCGTACAGTACGACCTCATTGTTGTCGATGGACGGAAGGCGATCGTCCTTGGCGACAAGAATCAGCTGGATTCGGGCATTTTCGTGACGCCCAATGGCTACTACACGGACGTCAAATGGGGCTTTGTCTGTGATACCGGGGTGGTGGCCTAATGGCGGAATTCGATGACTACGATCTCGTCACGCCGGATGTGCCTTCAGACCCGATCGATCAGATCACACCGGGCTACGATCTACACCAAGGTCTGTCCTTCGTTGATCAGATGAAGGCTTCGATCACGCCGGTCACCGCGCATGCAAGTGGCGGTTCCAGCGGACCTCGCCCAACGTCAGGGCTCATTTTCCCCCGGGGGATGGGTTAGTCCAGAAAGGAGGGATGTTTATGCGGTTTCGGCTTTTTGGATACAGCGGCGTACGCCCTCCTGTTCCTGGTACCGAAGTTGTTGACCCGGTAGATCCGGGACCAGAGCCTGAGGTTCCGCCGGACGAGATCCCAGAACCTTTGACGATCGTCCTCGAAGATGGGGACACGTTTCACAAGGCGACATATTTGGCGATGGGTTACAACCGCTTTGATGTCATGTGTATCGGAGCGGCAGGTGGGCATGCGGGTCATTCCAAGCAGACCATTCCCGACAGTGGCTCGCATCGCAACTCCCTTCCGCTTGACTACGATCTCTACTGGAACTCTCTCCGTCACGTTTTCGGTGGCGCTGGAGGCGGTGGAGGGGCCCATCGGATCAAGGGTCGTTTGGCGCTTCTGCCCACCAATGTTCCTGTGATCGTCGGTGATGCGGGGGCTGATGGAGCTTACGCAGACATCACTTCGCCGTTTCACGACTGGCGAACGGGATCCGATGGTTTGGCGCATGCACCTACGCCCAATCCGGGTGGCGATGGCGGATATTCGTCGTTCGGCACTACGATTTGTCGCGCCTCCGGAGGCAAAGGCGGCGTCGGGCTTCTCGGTGGCGCTGGTGGGGTAGGCAATTCGATCATCGCCGGTGGCGGTCCTACGCCAGCCTATATCCCGCCAAGCGGCGATCCTGGTGGTCCCGAGCATGGACCAACTTCACCAGGGCTGATGAATCCTGGCGCATGGGATGGCAAGATTGGTAAGGGTGGAGCTGGAGGCAAAGGGACGATCATCGCAGCTCTAGGTGGTTTTGGAGGCGGTGGTGTGGCTTCGCCGTTTGGTCTCGACGCAGTCAAAGGCGCAGATGGCGCATATTCAGCTGTCGATTCATCGGTATCTGGACATGGCGCTGGAGGTTTCGGGTTTGATCTTGACGGTACTCGTATCACCCCAGACGGAATCACGGGCAACAACATGCTCGTTCCAACGCATTACAGTGCCTTAGGCGCCAATCCAGGCGCTGGTGGTGGTGCTACGGCATTTCCGATCACCGGTAGTCTCACGCAACATGGATCAAAGGCCGGAGGACTTGATGGCAAAGGCGCCGTCATCATCCGGCTTAGTTATGCCATCGTCTAGCCATATTCCATGGGGAGGGGTCCGTGCTTCAAGTTCAGACACGCGGATCCTTCAAGAACATGGAAGCGTTTGCGAAACGTGTAGCAAGCCGTAGTCAGTTCAAAGTCCTTCACAAGTATGGCCAAGCAGGCGTAGCGGCGCTCAGTACCGCTACGCCTAAAGACAAGGCCGAAACTGCGGGCTCGTGGGACTACGAGATCGTGGAGAAGTCTGGATATTTTGCTATTCACTGGTCTAACAGCCACGTGAACGACGGTGTTCCAATTGCCGTGTTGATCCAGTACGGCCACGCCACCAGAAACGGCGGTCGTGTAGAAGGTCGGGATTACATCAATCCCGCGCTTAGACCCATATTTGACCAGATGGCAGCCGATATGTGGAGGGAGGTGACCAAGTAATGTCTACCAGCATTGATGAACGAATTGTTTCAATGGCGTTTGAGAACGCCAAGTTCGAAGCCGCAGTGGCCGTAACCATGTCGACGCTGTCCAAGCTCAACCAGACGCTGGAGCAGATCGGCAAGGCCAACTCTCTCGGCGATATTGAGAAGGCAGCATCAAAGGTCACCCTCGAGCAGCCCATGTCGGCGCTCGACAAGCTCAAGACCCGTCTCTTTGGTGCGGGTCAGGGTGCCGATCAGGGACTCGGCGATATTGAGCGTGCTGGTAACAAGATCACACTCGAAGCGCCGCTCACGGCACTGGACAAGCTTCAAGCCAAGACCGGTCAGGTTGGAGCAAACGCCGCCACCGGTTTCAACGAGATCGAGCGTGCGAGCGGTCGAGTCGAGCTTGCTGGACTCTCGTCATCGATTGACTCGGTTGCCGCCAAGTTTTCCACCCTGCAGGCTGCGGCTGCTGTGGCTCTCGGCAACATCGCCTCTCAGGCGGCTATGCGCGGGGCATCGTTCGCGAAGTCTTTTGCTCTTGGTCCGGTCTCGGCCGGTCTTTCTGAGTACACGACCAACCTGAACTCGATCCAGACGATTCTGGCCAATACGCAGAGCTCAGGCGGAAACCTCGAGACGGTCAATGCCGCGCTCAACGATCTGAATCATTACTCGGATCAGACGATTTACAACTTCGGCGAGATGGCGAAGAACATCGGTACCTTCACGGCCGCCGGTGTGAAGCTCGACACTGCCACGCAGTCCATCAAGGGTATTGCGAACCTCGCGGCACTCTCGGGCTCGAACTCGCAGCAGGCTTCGACAGCCATGTATCAGCTGTCCCAAGCCATTGCTGCGGGCAAGGTCAACCTGCAGGACTGGAACTCGGTCGTCAACGCCGGTATGGGTGGCGAGGTCTTCCAGAAGGCGCTGTTTGATACGGGTAAGGCGATGGGGACCATCACCAACTCGCCAGTCAAACAGACCTTTGAGGAATGGAAGAAGGCTGGTAACAGCTTCCGTCAGTCCTTGAGCGCTAATCAGAAGAGCGCTACGAAGGACACGTCAGTTCTGGCGAAGGCGCAGAAGGATGCGGCCGAATCCGTAAAGGAGGCGCATTCCTCATCGGCCGAGGCGATCGCCAATGCCTCAGAACGCGTCAAGGACACGCAGAAGTCTGCCGCCGAAGCCAATGTGAACGCGGCCAAGCGAGTCAAGGAAGCACAAGAGTCTCAGGCGGAAGCGACCGTCAATGCAGCAGAGCGCGTGAAGAGCGCACAAGAGTCTCAGGCGGAATCGGCCAAGAGCGCATCGGACAAGGTCAAGGAAGCACAGAAGGCCGTTTCTGACTCGGCCAAGCAGACCACGATCGATGTCAAGGCCGCACAAGACGCTCAGAAGGAGACATTTCTTCAGGGCGCAGCAGACGTCAAGGCTGCTCTTGACACGGTAACCGAGGCGCGCAAGAAGCTTGTGGAGGCTATGAAGCCTCCGAGCGCCGATGAGTTGCAGGCGGCTACGGACAACCTCAAGACGGCCCAGCTCGATCAAGCTGATCTTGCCACGGCGGTCACGGATGCTCAGACCGAGCAGAAGCGAAGCGCCGAGGATCTCGCAGCCGCAGAGAAGCGTTTGCGTGACACCAGGTCTTCCGGGGGAAGTCCCGAAGAGGTTCTCGCAGCCTCACGCGCTGTTGAAGATGCTCAGAAGAGGCAGAAGGATTCCTCTGATGCAGTAGAGCGAGCGATCCTCAAGCAGAATGCCGCTACGCGTGGTCTTCATGACGCGCAGACGGAGCTGCAGGAGACGCAGCAGAAAGGCACCGATCAGGATCAAAAGGTTGTCGATGCCAAGGATTCGCTTTCTGCCGCCATCGAGAAGCAGCGGATCGCTGAGCTCAAGAACACCAAGGACAACCTCGCATCGGCAGACAAGGTCACCAAGGCCCGTCTGGACGGCATTGCTGCTCAGAAGGACGCCAGTGCCGACCTGGCCGCAGCCGAGAAGCAGCAGACCGAAATCCTTATCAAGGGGCGTAAGGCTGTTGCTGACGCTGAGAAGGATCAAGCCAAGACCATCATCGACGCGCGTGAGTCTGTCGCCAAGGCCGAGAAGGATCAAGCCGAGACGATCATTGACTCCCGTGAGTCTGTCGCCAAGGCCGAGAAGGATCAGGCCAAGACGATCAAGGACTCACGCGAATCGGTGACCAAGGCGGAAGAGTCTGCCGCTGAGCGCATCAAGGCAGCCCGTGCTACGGCCTCAGGTAAGGACGTAGCGAGTCCTGCGCCGTCATGGCTGACGTCAGACGTTCTGACCAGCACCCTGAAGCAGTTCACAGGGGACATGACCACGGCGCAGCTCAAGGCACAGGGCTTTAGCGATGCGCAGATCAAGAACATCCAGAAGCAGGCTCAGCTGGCCAAGGACTCGGCCACGAAGGTCAAGACGCTCGGGCAAGTATTCGATATTGCTCGAGAGACCCTTGGCTCTGGTTGGTCTGCGACGTTCAAGAACATTTTCGGTAACTTCGAAGAGGCTCGAACGACCTTCACCGGTCTTTCGACCACGATCAACGGGTTCATCAACACCAACGCCAACGCTCGTAACAAGGTGTTGAAGGATTGGAAAGAACTCGGCGGGCGTACCGTTCTTATCGAGGGCATCAAGCAGGTCTTCAAGGACCTCTTGGCGATCCTCAAGCCCATCAAGGATGCGTTCAGAGAGATCTTCCCGCCGAAGACCGGCAAGGATCTCTTCGATCTGACCGTCAACTTCCGGGATCTGGCTAAGGCGCTGGAGCCATCGAAGGAGACGGTTGAGAATCTCAAGAGAACGTTTGCGGGTTTCTTTGCGGTAGTCCATATTGGTTGGACGATCGTCAAGGATCTCGTTGGCGTCATCTTCGATCTGCTGGGCGTGGCCGGTAAGGGCGGCGGAGGCTTCCTGAACTTCACCGGCTCGATCGGTGATTTCCTGGTGGCTCTGGACAAGGCGCTGACCCAGGGCGGTCTGCTCAAGGGGTTCTTCGCTGGACTGACCGCAGTGCTCAAGCTCCCGATCGAGCTGTTCAGCCATCTGGCCAAGATCATTTTTGGCTTGTTTGGCGGAGAGGACGATTCGAAGGCCTCGGCCCTTAGTGGTTCTCTGGACAAGGTCGGAAAGGCCGCAGGTCCGCTCACCCCGATTCTCGACTCGCTGAAGAAGGCGTGGGACGGGATCGTCAAGGTCTTCAAGGAAGCCAAGGAGAAAGCATCTCCATGGCTTGACCATATTGGTGAGCAGATCTCTAATCTGGGAGCGACGATCGGCAATGCGTTGTCGAATCTCGATTTCAACAAGGCCATGGGTGCGCTGCAAACCGCGTTCATTGGTGGCATTTTCCTTGCGCTCAAGAAGGCGATCTCGGGCAACAGCGGTGCGCTTACCGGTGCACTGTCGGGGCTCAACAAGGTCTTCGGTTCGCTGACGGGTACGCTTGAAGGCATGCAGCAGCGCGTCAAGGCACAGGCGATCCTGATGATCGCCGGAGCCATTGGCATTCTGGCAGCAAGCATTTTCATCCTCTCAACGATCGATCCAAAGCGACTCGCTTCCGCCCTGGCTGCTCTGGCCGTCGGGATGGGTGAGCTCATGGTCGCAATCAAGCTGATGACCACCGGTCTCGGTAAGGCTGGTATTCTCACGTTGCCGGTCCTTGCGATCGGTCTCGTTGGCGTTGCTGCGGCTACCGTTATTCTCGCGGCGGCCATGAAGATCTTCGCCACGATGAAGTGGGAGGACATCGCCAAGGGTCTGGCCGGGGTTGGTGGCGGTTTGGTTGCCATCGGTATCGGCATGAAGGCTCTTGGGCCAGGGACGCTTATCCAAGGTCCTGCGCTTATCGCCATCGCCATCGCTCTGAACCTGCTGGCGCTCGCAGTCAAGCAGTTTGCGAGTATGAAGTGGGAAGACATGGCGAAGGGGCTTGCCGGAGTGTTCGGCGTTCTGGCAGCAGTCGCAGTGCCTCTGGCCGCTATGGGTCCCAGCATTGCGCTGGTCGGCCCAGGCTTGATCGCTGCAGGAATTGGTATCAACCTGCTGGCCAAGGCCGTCTCATCGTTCAGTGAGATGGACCCAGGCAAGATGGCGATCGGGATTCTTGGAATTGGTGCTGCTCTGGTTGTTCTCGGCGCAGCGATCTCGATGATCCCACCAACGGTCGCGCTTCAGGCGGCGGGTTTGGTTGTCCTCAGCATTGCCTTGGTTGGCATTGCTGGAGCAATCGCTTTGATGGGGAAGATGAACGTCGGGCAGATCATCAAGGGTCTCGCGACTCTCGGTGGCGCTCTGGCGATCCTCGCCATTGGGCTTTCCGCCATGTCTGGGACGTTGATTGGTAGCGTTGCGTTGCTGGCTGCCGCTGGCGCTCTTGCGATCCTGGCACCCACGCTGGGATTCATGGGAACCCTCAATTGGGGGACCATCATCAAGGGCCTGGTAGCCATCGCATTGGTTCTCGGAACCCTGTCTGCTGTTGGACTGGTCGCCAGCGAGGGACTGGTCTCTCTGGGCATATCCTTGCTTCCGCTCGCGGGGGTGTTGGTGCTCACAGCAGGTGCGATGTTCATTTTCGCCAAGGCTCTCGCTTTGCTGGGAGACAACGGCGCCAAGGGCATTGCCGTAATGGGCACAGCGATCGTGACGTTTGTCGCGTTGCTACCGTCATTGGTCATCAACTTCCTTCAGGGGTTGGTGGACATCATTGCAGCCATTGCCGCAGTGGCGCCTAAGGTGATTGTCGCGCTGGGAGTTATTCTCGACACGATCATCGCCTTTGTCATTGCGCAAGCACCTAAACTAGCGATAGCCATCGGGGCTTTGGTGGATGCGTTCGTTCAGGTGCTCGTTACCAACGCACCCAAGCTGGTTGCAGCCGGGTATAAGCTCCTGATCGATTTCCTCACGGGGATTGATCAGAACATCGCAGAGATCACTACGCGGGTGGTTTCGATCATCACCCAGTTCCTCAATGGTCTCGCAGAATCGGCTCCGAAGCTCACCGCATCAGGAGCCAATTTCCTGATCCAATTCCTCAACGGGATTGCCGCTCAGCTTCCCAAGCTGGTCGAGGCCGCGATCAACGTCGTGACCAAGTTCATCGAAGCGGTTTTCGGCAAGCTGCCGGATATTCTCCTTCTCGGCACCAAGCTCATGGTCTCCTTCATCGGAGCCATCACAGGCCAGTTGGTCAACGTGTTCAACATGGGCCTCAAGATCATCACACAACTCCTGAGCGGTCTTGCTCAGGCAGTGCCGAAGATGGTGGAGAAGGCTGGCGATATTGCCGCCAAGTTCGTCGCAGCCGTTGCCAGTGGGTTGATTCGTCTCACCACAGCTGGTGCAGACGCGTTGATCAACTTCATCAACGGATTGGCGAACGTTATTCGTACCAAGGGTCCTGAGTTGCGTGCTGCTGGTTGGAACCTGGCAGACGCGATCATCGACGGCATGGTGGACGGCTTCAAGGAGCTCGGAAACAAGGCCATCGATTCGGTCAAGGGCGTTATTGGCGGCCTCCCAGGCGCAGCCAAGAAGGTCCTCGGGATCAACTCTCCATCGAAGGTGTTCATGGAGATCGGTAAGTTCACCGGCCAGGGTCTGGTCGTCGGTCTGCAGAGCTCGTCTGGCGACGTGGCTTCTGCGGCCGGAAACATGGGAGACTCCGCCGTTTCGGCTATCCAAGACAGCATGAAACGCGCAGGCGACTTCATGACCCAGGTTGGGGTCGATCCGAATCCGACAATCACGCCGGTTTTGGATTTGTCCAACATCAGGAAGGGCGCCAAGGAGCTCAGTGGACTTACGGATATTCCGGGGTCGGGTGTCTCCTTCGGCATGGCTGCGTCCATCTCCACCGAGACGCAGCAGTCTGCTGAAGAGCAGGCCGCGGCTGGTGAAGCTGTACCAGCGATCAAGTTCGAGCAGACCAACATCTCTCCGGAGCCGTTGTCGTCTGCCGAGGTATATCGACTGACCAACAACGAGCTCTCCAAACTCAGGAGTCAGCTCGGGTTCGTCCCAAGTCGAGAAGCGCTGTGACAAGCCGGGCCTCAGGGGGTTTACGCCTCTTGAGACCCGGCTCCCTAACCAACCAAGGAGACTTCGTGCTGACGAACGTCGAGGTACGCAGTGCATGGTCGTCGGCGCCTGATGTTCCTCTGTCGGTTGGGGTGGGCGAAGACGAAGACCCACTTCAGATCCGAGGCATTGACGGACTCGGTCCGGTCAAGGCTACGATCAACACCACGCAGAAAGCTCAGCGCGGAGCGTTCAAGACCGGTAGCAGCACCCCTGCACGCAACGTCGTGCTGACGATCGGCTTCAATCCTGATTACGTTGAGCACACGGTGTCCAGCCTGCGTGAGAAGCTTTACGGGTACTTCATGCCCGAGCAGCCGGTGAACCTTCGCATTTTCCGCGACGACAAGCCCGCGGTTGAGATCGATGGTTTCTCAGAGGGCGTTGACCCAACCATTTTCTCGAAGGATCCAGAGGTGCAGATCTCGGTCATCTGTCCCGATCCAGACTTTGTTGCCGTCGCCGCATCAATCGTGGAGGGCACGGCAAACCACGAGCCGGTCTCTGTCGACTTCACCGCTCTGAGCAATATTGCAACCAGTGCGCTGCTTGAGATCACTGCCTTGGAAGGCGATGAGACGACCTACGACGGCACGATTACCTTTGAGAAGAAGACGCTGGCCTCAGGCGCGGAGATCTTCACGGTCACCGGAACCGTAGGCGAGGACATCGTCACGCGAATCGACTCCAGGCAAGGCGACAAGATCGCCCAAGTTGACTACGGCGTTGAGACGACCAACATCCTCAACTCGATGACCGATGACTCGGTGTGGCCCCGCATCACGCCGGGCACCAACAAGATCAAGGTCATCCTCGAGGCTGCCGCGGCCGACAAGCACTGGAAGCTCACATATTTCGATCGCTTCGGGGGCTTGTGATGGAGCTCTACAGTCTCGACGAGACGTTCCTCAAGGACAAGGTCTTTGATGATTTCTTCTCTGTTATCTGGACCGAGCGGTTCAAGAAGAACGGCGAAGTGCTATTGGCCCTTGAGGCCTCTCCTGAACGCCTTGCCATCCTCAAGTCGGGCAAGTTCCTGAGTGAGAAAAACGCGGATGAGATCATGTTCATCCAGTCGGCTCTGGTCGACGCAGGAGTCCTCACCGTGCAGGGAGTGACACCAGAGGCGTTCCTCAATGAGCGCTATATTCGTACATCAACTTCGCCCGACGTCAACGAGTGGAACATCGTCGACACGGCTGGAAACATCCTGTCAACGATTGTCCATGATGTGGCAATCGACGGTAGTGCTTCAGTAGGCATTGGGGGGGCGGACAACATCATCCCATATTTGATCATCGGTGACATCGAGGACTCAGGACCCACGCTCACCCAGAAGGTCCCGTTTGGCCCGGCTTACGACGCCATGCAACCCATCGGTGAAACCGCTGGTCTAGGGATGAAGATGTTCCTCAGCCGAGCGGATCCGTTTGGCTACGAGTTCACCTTCACGGTGTACAAGGGCTTGGATCGCACGAGCGATCAGCTGGAGAACGATCTGGTTCGCTTTTCCTCAGCCGAGGATTCGCTGACCAACATGAAGCAGATCTCTTCCATCGTTGGGTACAAGACGGTGGTCTACGTTTTCCCGCCATCCTGGAGTCCTGCCACGGCGCCCAAGGTGGTATACGCCCCCGGGTCAGACGACACGGCTCGTGGGTTTGATCGACGGGTGCTGGTCATGCGGGCGGATGATATTTCCGAAGATGACATCACCGGTGGAGCAACGCTGGCGACGCTCATGGAGCAAGCGGGTACCGATGCCCTGGCTAACAATAACTACACCAAGTTGGTCGATGGGGAGGTCGTTCCTCAGCCGCAATACCAGTACGGGACGCACTACAAGCTTGGTGACCTCATCGAGCTTGTGGGGCCGGATGGGGCCGTCCAGAAGGCACAGGTCACGGAGTACATCCGATCCAAGGATGCCGCCGGGGAAAAGGCGTATCCGACAGTCTCGGTTGTTGACTAGGAAGGGGGCGAGGTGAACAAGCAAACATACGAAAGCTGGTCGTTGTTTTTGGCTTTTGTGCTGAAAGCATCGGGAGTGCTGGGTATCTTTTTCGTCCCGATATTCTGGGCTCTGACGGGTCGTGTTGAACTCGCTTTTCTTCCGTTTTTCGGAACCCTTGCCGGAGTTGGTCAGGGACTCGACATCCTGAAGGAGATCTCACAAAGCAAAGGAGAAGGAGAGACCAAGTGATGAAAGCTCACACCCGCCTCACCATGAGTGCGGTAATGATCATCCTGTCCGCGCTCTTTGCCGTTCTCGTATCCAAGGATTCACAAGTTGCGTCCGCGGTTGCGCTTTGGTACGTGGCCATTCTCCTGACCGTGTTCTTTCTATCGACAGTCTGGAAGAAGCCATGACATCAGAATCCAACATCCCGGACCCGGATAGAAGGACTCTACCGGATCGGCGCAAGGCCGAGTACGACGCACTGGACGCGAAGATCGACAAGCGCTTTGATATCCTGACTGATCGAATCAGTCGATGGATCAAGAAATGCATCGTCGGCGGTGCGGTTTTGGGCTTGGGCTGTGCTCTCGGGTTGCTTGGACTTGGGTTGGTTGTGAAGCTGGTTCAAGATCAACGACTCAGTGTTCTGGTTACAAGCTGCCAGAACACCAACGAGCGCAACAAGAAGACGAACGAGGCGATCGACAACGCCATATTGTTGCTGCCGGAAGCTAGTCGAGCAAAGGCTCGAACGGACTCTGCGCCGTTCCGGTTGATCATCAACGCGACCGTTCCGTTCACCGACGACTGCGACGCCTATGCACACAGACGCCTCAAAGGCGAGCGCGGATGACCCATCAGACTCGGTCGATAGCCTCCAAGATGACGAAGCTGATCATCGCTGTCATGGTGGTTCAGCTTGCTGTGATCGGCTACGTATTCTTCCAGTCCTACAAGGGACGGTCGGACGTGGTCGATTCACAGCGTGATGGATGTGACCGAGGTAAGCTCGACCGCAGCGCCAATGCGCGAGGATGGCGTACCGCAGAGGACGCGCGACTGGCAACAGTGGCAAAAACCCTGCATATCAGCGCTTTTGACGCCAAGCAATTGATTCGTCAGAAGCCCAGACCAAATGATCTGCCTGATCTTGTCGCAGCACGAGAGTACAACAAGACGGCATCTGGTCTGGAGCAGCGCAGCAAGATCAAATGTAAACACGTCTTTCCGAAAGCAGGTTTGTTTCCGTGATCCTTCTCAAGGGCAAGCTGTACGACTACACGAAGTACTTGGCGCAAGTCATCCTCCCGGCTCTGGCCACCTTATATCTCGCTGTGGCGGGGATCTGGGGTCTTCCTTCCGCGCAGGAGGTTGTGGGCACCATCGTGGCCATTGACGCGTTCTTGGGAGTCGTTCTCCAGCTTTCTTCGACGGCATACGCCAAGTCTGACGAGCGATTCGACGGCCAGGTCAACGTCAACGACACCTCTGAGAAGACGCTGTTTGATCTTCAGATCGATGGCGATCCGCTCGAGGTGATCCCCAACAAAGATGTGCTGGTCCTCAAGGTGAATAAGAATCTCCCGACTCCCCTGACGCAAGATCCGGGGAAACCGTCTCCAGTGGGGTAAGTAGGGTTTCGCGAGCGAATCATCGCTTATAGTGAGACCCTAACAAGGAGAACACATGTTCGCCAAGCCTCCCATCGAAACCAAGCTCGAAGAGGAGATCACTTCTCAACTCAGCAAGCTGAGTGAGACACAGGACGCCGAAGAATACGGCGCCGCCGTCGATCGCATTTCCAAGCTGCACAAGCTGAAAACCGAAGAAGCCAACACCAGCCTCGCCCGCATCACCGCGGAGCAGAAGCTGTTGCTGGATTCCCGGATCAAGCTGCCCAGCGCGGATACGCTGCTCGCCGTCGGCGCCAACCTATTCGGCATCCTGTGGCTCACCCGCTATGAGCGAGAGAAAGTGATCTCCTCCAAGGCGCTTGGCTTCGTCATGAAGCCCCGCTGAACCCGCCACTCCAGGCGAAGTCTAAAAGGAGGAATCGTGCTAAAAACACGGTTTCTCTTTTTTCTCTTTCGAAAATTCCCGGGGGAGAATCTCGACGGAAGGTCTTAGATATTGGTTCGCGAAACGCGCGAAAAACATCGCTTATAGTGAGACCCCTATATAAAGGACCCCATGTTCGATTACCTGTTTTTGGACAGTGCCATTCAATCCCTTCAGAAGCTCCCCAAAGAGTTCGTCTATGCCGCTTTCGCGTGCGTCACGATCATCGAGGTTCACAAGCGCCATGCGCAAGTGCAACAATCGACGATCGCGGCCAACGCCAAGGTGCGCATTGCCGAGCTCGAAGTGGAGAAGCTGACGCTTGAACTGGACCTGCACAACGCCAGAGCCGAAAACCCCCTGCATTAGTTCTCAAGGAGAGAATTCACCAACACGGATTCTCTTTTTACCTGCAATTCGCGTGTTTTTCATCCCTTGTAATGAGACCCATCTTACAAGGAGAATACCATGAAGAAGAAATACGGAATGATCAACTTTCTGTTCGATGCAACAATGACCTGTTGCACGAGCGGATTGTGGCTCATCCGAGTCTACTGTCGTGAGAACCGCAACTAGTATGCCGTCTGAAAGTGAAAATCTGTAAACACAGGTTTTCATTTTCGCGTAGAAAACATAGTCTCTAATGAGACCACATCTACTCAAAGGAAACACTATGTTCACCAAGATCACTTCTGCCCCGAAGCGCATCGCCACGCACATCGTCAGCCATCGCGCTGCGTATGGTTACACCGCCGGAATCATCACCGGCGGCTACATCATCCGCAAGCTCGACAGCGACACGTACGGCATGGCCATCGCCTTCATCGAGGAGAAGGGCTTGACCGACGAGTTCTTCACCCCTGTCGATTAGTCCCACGAGAAAGTTCGCTAACGCGGATTTTCTCTTTTTGCTGTGCCTGAGACCCTATCTAGGAGCAAGACATGAAGTATTTCATCGCGTGGTTTTTTGGCTTCGTTATCGGATCGCATTTGAACGAGCTGTATTTCCGACGGCTCGAAGAGTTGACCGACGAGGAAGACCATATCCTCGGTCAACAGTTCATGTTGGGAAACGCCAAGCCCAATGGCAAGTTGGACTACGCCGGTGAAGTGACCATCATGCAAGATCCTGATGGAAGCAAGGTGGTTGCAGTTCTTGATCCGTTCGGCTATATCGCAAAGCCCGCGGAGGCTCAGTAGTGCATTGGGCAGAGGCGCTTACCATTGCGCGAAACCAGCAAGACCTGTCTTACGACGAGTGGTGCGGTCTGTATCTCGACCCTCGCCCCGAGACGGTCAATAAGTTCCAGGTCAAGCGCGCATTGCGTGTCGCGCATAGGGTTCTGGTACGCAATGGTGTCATCGACAAGTCGGTGCGTCTGAGTTACGACGTGTCGTCATGAAGCACCAACACTCAGCGGATGCTACCATCAAGGTGGATATTCCGACACAAGATCTTGAGAACCTGATCGACAAGGCCACGGACTCCGTGCTTGTGATCATTGTGGCGCTTACCGGCGCAAGCATTCTCAAGTCCATATTTCGAGGTAAGCCATGAAGTACGCTGCTCTTTTTGCAATGCTTTCCATCGTGGCTGCCCTGGTCGTGTCATTTCCGGCATCGGACACGCCCACGACGTACTACACGACGATGGAACCGATCAAGCAGACCATCATCCCTCCATGCCGCTGGGATGATCTGTGTAATGGGTATGCCTCCGTCGCTCGGATGGAGGTACACAAGTACGACAGAACGTTTCTCGATTTTCTCGGGACGGACAAGGAGACCCCATGAGTGAAGACGAAGACCGAGACAAGGTCGCGAAGGACAAGCTTCTGAAGCATCAGGAGCAGATCGAGATGGCGAAAACCCTGCATACAGCAGGTCATTCCATCGGTAAGATCGCGAAGGTCATGCGAATCAGTCAGAGCACGGTTCGCATTCTGATGGCCAATGTGAAGGAATGCATCTGGTACACGGGCGAGGACTATGAGCCTCGTACCGATGGTCAGTACGGGTCCAAGCTTGCTGAGATCGAGCCGGGCGAGCTTGTGTTCCTTGTGCGTAAGCGCGTAGACGATGACTTGGTGCTGGCTGTCCCCAACGGTTGGCTCGGTGACGACAAGAACATCTCAAAGATCATGGTCGGCTACGTGATCAACCACGACAATGTTGTGCGCTGCATCCTCAGCGTTGCACAAGAGAACAAGCAGGACGAGTACACGGTGGATTGGGTCTGTCGCAAGCTCGCCCAAGATTCAATGGCGTTTCTCACGTGAGCGAGACGGAAGACGGCGACGAGCCAACCAACAAGCAGCTGGCGAACTTCCTGGTGGCCACCCAGCCCATGGTGGAGGGCGCAGAAGGCCTTCGGCTCATTCCCGACGTTCTTGAGCGAATCCTAGCCGCCAATCCGCATCACCGTGCTGCGGCCCTGAAGCGTCATCGCGAGTTTCAGGACTCCATTGTGGAAACCACGAAGATGATGCACGACGGGACGCTGCCCTGTCAGTTCCGTCGTACCAATGGACGAATGTGTCCTAATTTCAATAAGCCCGGAACCTACTACTGTAGGCTCCATCAAGATCCAGAGGAGTAGATTGTGACCGATGTCATTGTAGGGCTACACTCTCTGAACACCGTTCTTCAGGGGGTAGAGTTCACCAACCCCGCGTTGGCTGATACCCTCCGTGCGGATATCGAGATCGTGTCGCTTTACTCGGCGACCACGATTGATAAAGCCCCGGCTCAGGGTGCCGCAGGACGTCTACGCCAAGCCGCACTAGAACTAGCTCCTGTACACGCGCGTGTACTAAACGACGCGCTGGATGACCTGGGTTTCGAATGATCACCGGCATCACGGTCTTCGACAATTTCTACGAGAGCTTGCGCTGGTCTAATCCCGCTATGCTCGCTCTCATGCACGATGACCTCAAGCATGTCGCGCTTGGCGGGATTTCTGGAAACCGAGAACTGCATTACTCAGCGGTTATCCGCTTGCGTGAGCGTGCGCAGTCTCTACCCACGCCGATGGCGAAGATCCTTGACCACATCTTGACGGTGGATCTGGGATATTCGCTGACGCATCTCGAGCAGGTGCGTCAAACCAGCATCGCCATGAACGGTGCGCGGCGCTCGCGTGAAATTCATGGCGTCTAATAGAGAGGCTATCCCATCCACCAGGATGCGATATTCGTGAGTTGACGCTTACGAAACGTCCTCTCTCTCTTTCGCGGAGAATTCATTCCGTTGAATAGAAGAGGAGAGGCTGGATCGTCCCTGTAGAGATCCTAACACCCTGACCGGTGACCTCTCTTATAAATTTTGTCCATTTGGGAAAGGGTACTTAGTTGCAGATCAAGAAGTCCAAGCGGCCGTTCCGTATTACCCTCAAGTTCCGGAACGAGGTGACCCGAGAGGTCACCGTGCAAGCAGTCGATCGCGATGCGGCCGAGCGTAAGGCTCGTAAGCGCAATCCGTCCGCGATTGGAGTGCAGCGTGATGCGGCGTAGAAAGACGATCATTTTTCTCGACCGTCCATACGCCATAGAGGTTCGCCGTGAATACGACTTCTGGTCATTTTTGGGCGACGCTTTCATGACATGTGCCACAAGTGGGATCTGGCTCATCTGGGTGTTCATCAGGGAAAGGCGCAACTAACATGGATGTGTATTACTTCGGGTGTTTGAAGCAGGCTGGGTATGGCTTCGAGCAACTCGGGCATTTTCTGTACAAGAAGCCGAGTGAAGATTCCCCGGTCTACGGCGTCGATGACACGGGCGCCGCGCCTTGGGGACTGCTGACCCTCGACGGTCACTTGGCTCCGAGAACGATCGACAACGATGAAGCTCCGCAAGGAGAGGCGCTGCTTCATCACGACAGTGGATGGACCGCTGTCAGCTTCTGGGATCGCTCAGGAGATCCGAGCGAAGGGTCTTCCTCTGCTTTCCTTATTCCGGAGACGCTGGACTTCTACGAAACCATGAACGTCGCCAATACGGCTTGGCGACGTTTGATGGCGCGTTTCGGCTTCGAGGTGGTTCTGCACGGGGCAGAACTTCCCGGGAACTATCGGCGAGCGCATCCCCCGCTTCCCGAAGGCTCTGCCGCGATGCCTGCAGATCCATACGACGAGGCGGGTGCCCCTGAGGACCCTCATACCAAGTCAGACAAGCGGGTCCGGGTTTGTGATCTCGAAGTGGGTGACGACTTCACGCTCGAGGATGTCAATTACGTTATTACGCGTAAGGGCGATGACTGCATCAAGGGTCGGGGTGAGACCGAAGAAGTCGTCAGTGTGATTAGGTTCTACAACCCGCTCCGTCCACGACCGGAGCACACCGTGGATTGGTACACCACAGTGGAGGTTTCGGAAGAAGATCCCGAAGTGACCGATGCGGAAAATCGTCACGATCAGCGTCCTCAGGCGCTCGTGCGAGAGTCATCTGAGGAGTTGGGCTAAAGCCCAGCGCACGCCATATCTACTATCGAATTCGGAGCCACATGCAGATCATCAATGACGTCCGGCAACGAGCACAAGTGTTGCTGCAGGAGAACGCCACCACGCTGCTGACCGCGGGAGGGGTCGTCGGCACGGTGGCCACAGCGGTGCTCGCTGGTCGGGCGTCGTTCAAGGCGGCGGACATCATCCGTGAGCACGAGCTCAACGCCATCCACACCGAGCCGGTCGACGACACCATCGTCGAAGGCACAATGGGCCTGGATCGCAAGGCCAAGGTCCTGCTGGTTGGTCCGCTCTTCATTCCTCCGGTCCTCACCGGCGGTTTGACGGTCGCCAGTATCGTGCTGGCCAACCGCATGAACGCGCAGAAAGCGGCTGCACTGGCTGCTGCGTACGGGTTGTCTCAGAAGCAACTCGAGGAGTACAAGAACAAAGTCGCCGACAAGCTGGGTGTCGCCAAGACCCAAAAGCTCGAGGATGAGCTGGCTCAGGATCGCGTAGATCGCGCAGAGGGGTCTACGCTGGTTATTGTCAGCGATGGCGAAGTGCTCTGCTTTGACGAGCCCAACGGCCGGTTCTTCAAGAGCACGATGCAGATGATCGACTCGGCGGTGAATGCCACCAACACGGAGATCTTGCATCACGACCACGCGAGCGCGACGTTCTTCTACGAGGAGCTCGGGCTGCCCGGTACGACGTGGACGGACGAGGTTGGCTGGAACACCGACAACCTCGTGGAGCTCAAGAAGTCGACCGTTCTCTCTCCGGAAAAGAAGCCATGCATCGCAATCGACTTCAAAGTACTCCCGTCGCGAGAGTACATCCGGCCAAGTTACTGATCGAAGGTCGATCAGAGCGGCAGGTCCCGGTCATGCGGTCCTGGGCCAAGCCGTACCGTGGGGTAGTCACCGGTGACTACCCCACAACAAGAAACCGCATCGATGACTATCGCCCTGTGCAATGCAAGGCGTTCAGGATGCCCGTGGTGGAAGATCACATCACGCGGCGTCTGTAAATTAGCTCAACTCAAGGAGAGTTGCATGTTGTCTCGCAAGAAGGACAAGGCCCTTACCGAGAAGGTTCTCGCCGTGCTCAAGAAGCCCGAGACCAAGTCCGGTAAGGGCAAGAAGGCCTTGGTCGCCGCTACCCTTGTGGGTGCGGCTGGCGCGGTCTTCTTCAAGAACACGGAGAAGGCGGATCACTCATGATCCGTGGAGCACTGATCTTTGCTGCCGGGCTCACGCTCGGCTACGCCAAGGCCGTCTCGCAGCAGGAGTCGACCGCCGCACTGCTGACCGAGGCCCGGGAGCTCATCCAGGCCGCCAAGGACGCTCGCGAGTCCGACCCCGACACCACCCCCGAACCTCCCGGAGGAGATGACGCACAGTGACAGAAGTGAAGGAACGCAGGCTCGGACCTGCGGTAGCCCTACTGATCTGCTTGGTGCTCGCATATCTGTGGGTCGGCTGGCAGGGGCCGGTCATCGGTCTGGTCACGGGAACGGTGATGGCTATCGGTACCGTGTACAACCGCAAGCAGTTTTTGCGTGAGGCGGGCGGCTTGTGAAGCACGACCGTTTCGAGGACATCCTGGATGCGCGCCTGAAACGCATCCGGGATGTCCTGGTCGTCAAGACCGAAGAATACGCCACCGACGACCAATTGCACAACATCAGACAAGCAGCGGCTCTACAAGGCGTCGGCATGCCTCAAGCCGTTGCGGGAATGATGGCGAAACACACCGTCTCGATTTTTACCATGATCGCAGACGGCAAGCCCCACGACGTAACCAAGTGGGATGAGAAGATCACCGACCACATCGTTTGGCTGATTCTTCTAGAAGCAGCACTCATCGACAACGCCAATCCAGATCAAGGATCCCTCCCTTGCTGAAGAAGAGCATCATCTACACCAATCCGTTCACCCAAGCACAGGTGACCGAGGAGCACTACTTCCATCTTTCCAAGGCCGATGTGGTCGAGATGAACATGGAAGAGCACAAGGCCACCTATCGGAACAAGGAAGGCGAAGACCTCGAGGGTCTCGAGGCCAAGCTCGCGATGATTTCCGAGTCCGAGGACGCCAAGCAGATCTTGGCCGAGCTCAAGGACGTCATCCGCCGTGCTTACGGCGTGAAAGACGGCGACCGGTTCATCAAGTCGAAGGACAACTGGGACGCCTTTTCCTCGACGGAGGCATATTCTCAGCTGCTCTTCGATCTGTACACGAATGCCACCGAGGCGGGCGAGTTCATGAGCGGGCTGCTCCCGAACAACCTCAGAGCGGAGCTTGCTGCCGCTGGCGCAACGGGTCCCAGTGGGTCTACGCCAACGCCAAGCGTGGAGGTTCCCGCAGCTCCAACCGAGCCGGAGCTCATCCCGGTCCCGGAAGCTGCGCCTGAGGAGGCCCCTCCGGCGCCCAGCATGACCGCCGAGCGCAAGGCGGTTCTCGACCTAGCATCGGCAACAAACCCGATCAAGCTCGATCAGGTTGATGTGGTCGGTGGTGACGCGCAGTACATCCAGGACGGCGTTCGTACGGGCCGCTTCCAGCTGTAGCACAAGCTCTCCTAGAGAGATGGGGTCTCAACCTGAGAGGTACCAGCGGCTAAAGCGCTAGGTATCAAACGACAGCAAATGGCACGAGGTCGTATCTAACCCAGCGAATGGGCTACGGTGTGGCGGCAAACTCGTCCGAACGTGCCTCTCAGGCCCATATTCTCTAGAACAAAGTATGTGATGTCGAGTATCCGGTAAGGGTTCGGTGCGTAAGGGACTAATCATCGCCCGGCTACATCACACAAAGTCTCTCCCAGAGAGATGGGGTCTCAACGTAAAAGGGGTACCTGCGCGACTGCGCTCGGTATCAAACGACAGCAACCACAGGGCTCCTCAGCCGGATGTCCTGTATATTTGCGCCCTTTTTATGCCCGTTTTACGCGAACAAAGCAGGCTGGTTCGACCTATGCTTATGGCCTAAACATCGTGGGTTGATCACCACGGTGCCATGAGCGGGTTTCTGACCAAGTCGAACAATAGACCACGGTACGGTATCTCAATGGCGTCTGAGCACGTCAACGAAAGATCGTGTTCGATGGAATTGGGGTAAAGGCGCACACCGGTGTATCGTGCATCGCTGCGCCTCGCTCAAATCCCACGTGCCAGCCTGCTTTGTTCGCGTAGAATTCACCGATTGTAATGAGACCCTATACTTTCAAACTAAGGAGACCGTCATGGACGCTTTTACGCCCCGCAACGTCGCCCAGTTCGTAGCCAAGACCATCATCCAAACGCAAACCGCTGCGCTTGTTGGAACTACCATCACCGATCACACCCGCTTCGATGAAGACGACACCATCGTCCACATCGCCAGTGGCGTGACCGGCTGGTACGTTGCCGACCTGCTCAAGCCGTACAGCGACCAGATGGTGGACAAGGCTGCCGACTGGATCAACGCCCGCAAGGCCAAGAAGTCCGCCGAGACCCCCGAGTCCGAGTAACACCCTCGAATGAGAATCTGTAAACACAGGTTCTCATTTTTCCCAAACTTTTCAAAGCTTCGTTTCTAAACGAGAGAAGGGAGGTGAAACACACATGTGGACAATGCTCACCAGTTGGACGACTGAGCTGCGCACACTGATGGCGAGAGTGCACCTCGCTTATCTCGTCGGATCGCTTCTGACGCCTGCGCGGCTTCTTTGTCCAACGCCTCCGAATAGCAGCATGCAGCATCACCCGTGGCGGTGGCATCCGGTTATATGGGGGCGCCCGGAAGAGGCCCTAGGACTCCGGCGGCGACTTTGATCTCTTAGAGGTGTTGGACGAAAGAAGCAGGACAGAGGGGTGCGCATTCTGATTCTAGGTATCCTAACTAATCACGCACGCGCTTTTGCTTTAGCTCATCCTTTTCCAAGTAGGCCTGCTCTACTATTTCAGGAAGTCCGACTCCGGCCTTAGATCCCAGAAGATGGGCTAAGGCCGGATAGGCGTCTTTATATCCATCAACCTCGGAGGGTCTCATGATGACGCTACACCCCACTTACTGAGTGGTCAAGTGAAAACGTCTTACGCAAAAGTAACCCATATCAGGCGTCGAAAGGTTTTGATGAAGTACAGCGCTTGGATGTACGACCCAACGGTCGGCTGGGGTGGCGTCCACCGCGTCACCCTGGATGAGGCGGTCCGAATGTGTCGAGACTTCAAGCGTGACTGGGACAACGTCGCCGTAGCGGTGACACTCCACGGCGTTGATCCCGAGCCGTATTTCGCGTTAGCGCTTTCTTTGGATCACTTGTCGCTCGCGTGAGAAACACGGCATATAATGAGACCCCTATCACCAAGGAGACACCGCAATGAATCAGTTCCTCGAGAACCTCAAGCGTGAGGCCGAGGCCAACCCCACAGTGACCCTCGCCGTCGCAGCTGGTCTGTTCACCGCAACAGCCAAGCTGATCGACGCCGCAGGTCGCCACAAGGGAAGCACCGCCTACGCCAAGGATGTCGCACGCCGAGTCAAGCGCGACTCCCGGTAACACGTTTCAAGAAGAAGAGCCGTACTCGGCTTTTCTTTTTGCCAATCTCGCGCAAAAAACATGCTTTATAGTGAGAGATAGATAATTGCTGCAGATCCCGAAAGGGCAATCCGTCTACTGGTCGCAGCTTCGCAAAGACTATTACCAGTTTCTATCTTTTTCTTTTTGCCAATCTCGCATAAGGAACTAGATGAAAGACTTCCCAGGCAACAGTCACAAGACATCGGTTCCCCCAGAGCCGAGAGAGAAGATGAAAGCGGTCACCACCGCGACAACCGTTCGACGCAAGCGCAACCTTGGGCGCCAGTTCAAGGAGACGTTCTTCAAGGGCGATCCGCGAGGCGCCGCCGAATACGTCTTCTTCGAGGTATTGGTGCCCTCGGTCAAGGACATGCTCTTCGATGGCTTTGAGTCAGGCATCCGATCTCTTATTTACGGAGAGGATGCCAAGAAGCGTCCGAGTGGTGCCAGCGCGGGATACGCCGGTCTTGGTCATGTGGCGTATAACAGCATGAGCAGTGCAGCAAAGACCGTTCAATCTGAGCGCGTCATTTCTCGTCGTGCTCGTGCTCGTCACGATTTCGGCGAGCTGGTGATCGCCTCTCGCGAAGAGGCTGAGAACGTCCTTGATCTGATGTTCGAGACCTTGTCGCGCTATGGGTCGGTCTCCGTAGCCACGTTGTACGAGTTGACCGGTATCCAGAGCTCGCACACCGACATGAAGTGGGGCTGGACGGAGTTGCAGGGATCCAAGGCCGTGCGCACGCGTCAAGGCGGATTCCTGCTCGATCTGCCTGCACCGGTGGAGTTGAGTGGATGAGCGACATCAACAGCCAGCGGGACTTTGTAGCAGGCCTATATTCCGGCCCAGGCTGGAAGGCCAAGGTCGCCAAGATGCCCGATGATCAGGTTCGGGCCATCTATCTGGGTAAGCACAACAAGGCGCCTGAGAAGCCGCCCGAGCCAACGATTGAGGAGAGGGGTTCGGACGATTCCTCCTGAAGGCGAAGCGCCGAAGGTAGTGCCTTGTCCCGAGTGCGAGAGCACCAAGGGATATTCGCGAGTAGGAAACTTCCGTGTTCAATGCAAGGGCTGTAACGCCCTGCTCAAGAACGCAGAGGTCAACATGGAACTTCCTGAAGGAGAGAATTAGATGAAGCTCGTTCCCAACGCGATCGGACGCAAGATCGCCCAGCGAGGACTCCTTGCTTCGGAGAACTCGCCCAAGATCCTGTTCGTGGGCGGGGTCGTCGGCATGCTCGGTTCGACCGTGCTTGCTTGTCGCTCCACGCTGAAGCTTGAAGAGGTCCTCGACGAAGTCGCGGCCATGAAGAAGAAGTCCGAGAAGGCCAAGCATGTGGTCGACAGCGGCCAGGCGGAGGAAGGCACGACGTACACCGAGCAGGAGTACAAGAAGGATCTCGTCCTCATCAACATCAAGGGCTTCGGTAGTGTGGTCCGGCTGTATGCGCCTTCGATCCTGCTCGGTGGGTTGTCTATCGCGGCTCTGACCAAGTCGCATAACATCCTGCAAGATCGCACCGTTGCTCTGACCGCGGCTTATGCCGCTGTGGACACGGCGTTCAAGAACTACCGCGAGCGCGTGATCGAGCGTTTCGGTGAGGATGCCGACCGCGACATGCGCTATGACTCAGAGCAGGTCGACGTCGTTGACGACAAGGGCAAGGTCGTCTCGACCACTCGAGTGACAGACGCCCCTGGCTCTGTCTATGCGCGGTTCTATGACGAGTTTTCGTCACGCAACTGGTCTCCGGATCCAGACATCAACCTGCTGTTCCTCAACAACCAGCAGTGCGTCGTGAACGATCGACTGCGGGCACGTGGGCATCTGGTGCTCAACGACGTGTTCACCGAGCTTGGTATGGAGCACACCGAGGCGGGCTGCATCGTGGGCTGGCGCTGGAACAAGGATTCCGGTGACGACTACATCGACTTCGGCCACGCCAATGGCTCGAAGCAGGCCAATGATTTCTTCAACGGCCGTGAGGGCGCAATCCTGCTCGACTTCAACGTCGACGGAGTCATTTTCGACAAGATCGAGGAGGGTCGATGACCAAGGTGGACGAGATTGCAGAGATCGCTGCTGACGGTGTGGCCGACGGCATGCACATCGTCAGCGAAGAGGCTCTGGCTGCCGAGAAGGTGGTACGGAGTCTTGAGGGGGCACGTATCGCCTATATCGGTCTCGGCGTGGCGATCGGATCGGTTATCGGTGGCCTGATCGCTTTCAAGGTGGCCTACACCCGTGCGGAGCTCAAGTACAACGAGATCGCCGCGCAGGAGATCGCCGACATGCGCGATCACTACAACGAAAAGCTCACGTTGCGTGAGGCAGAGCTTGCCAAGCCTGCTGTCGAGGAGTTGGCAGGCATTGTCCGCGAGGCGGGCTATGCCGAAGAAGAGCCCGCCGGAGCGCCGATTGGCGTCAGTGCTCCAGCGTCAGTGGTCGCACGAGCAGCGGAGACGGCTGCCGAAGAGCCTGTCGTGGAGCGACCTGCCGAAGAGGTCCATAACGTTTTCACGGAGGCCGAAGTGGAAGACGAGTGGGACGAGCACGCAGAACGTAAGGGTCGGTCTCCGCTCAGGCCTTACGTCATCCATATCGATGAGCGGGATGACAACACGGCGTACGACAGCGTGACCTACACCTACTACGAAGAAGACGACGTGCTCGCCAACGAGCGCGAAGAGGTAGTGGGTAAGGACGATCGAGACGCTTTGGTCGGCGAGGCGAACCTTGGTAAGTTCGGTCACGGATCGAACGACCCCAACGTTGTCCATATCCGCAATGACCGGCTCGACATGGACATGGAGATCCTCCGTTCGCCGAACTCGTTTGCCCAAGAGGTGCACGGGTTCACGCCGGATGAGCCTCAGCAGCGTCGCGGAAGGGCCTCACCAGACGATGAGTAGATCTCTGGCTGAGGACTACCTTCGTTGGTTAGAGCCTCAGATCAGAGGAAGTGGTGGTCGCAGCCTCCCTGAGTGGGTGCTGCGGCTTATGGCTGACAAGGAATTTGTCTGGCTCGTCGGTATCGGCAACGATGACAATCGTGCTGCTGACGGGCTAGACCTTCGAGCGGAGTTTTGCCACGACCGGCATATTCCGCTGAACTCCTTGTCGAGTCTTGGTCCAGCCTCTTTCCTAGAGGTTCTGATCGGGCTTTCCCGACGCCTGTCATTCATGACATCAGGTTCTGCCTCCGGGTGGGCCTGGCAGCTCGTGGACAATCTCGAGTTGCACAAGATCTCTGACCCGGAGACTCGGCGAAAGAGAAAGCGGGCTGAGGACATTCTCGACGCCTGCATCTGGCGAACCTACCGTCCCGATGGGTACGGCGGGTTTTTCCCACTGGCTTATCCAGATGATGACAAAGAAGACCAGACAAAGGTCGAGCTTTGGTATCAAATGGCGGCCTATATTGACGAACAACATCAGGAGTAACTGATGGCCGTGGATACAACTAACGAACAGCAAAGGACCGCGCAGACAGAGCCTCACGCATTTGTTTCAAGTGATGAAACGTGGAGCATCTGCAAGGTCTGCGGGCTAGGTCTTGGACGAAGCGTACATACGCGATTCATCCAGGAAGAGCCTCCCGTTCCACTCGCCTACTATGGCGACGACAATCCCGAGGTATTCGATTAGGGAGAGTGATGGCCAAGAAGGATGCAGCTGAGTTCCTTCGCAACATGAACGCAATGAACGACGCGATGGTTGCCCGGGCTGCTGAAGCCAAGATCCAGAGCCAGGCCGGTCAGGATCCAATCCGCGTTCAGCGAGATGCTGAGCGACGAGAACAGCCCGGGCAACTTCGCGCTCGACTTAGACGTAGACGGAAAACCGGTCAGGTCGCCAACGTCTTCGGCAACATCTACCTCGGCGAATAAGAGAAAGGAGGAGAATGGACTTCTATCAGATCCGTACCCATGAGCCAAAAGAAGGACCGTTGGAGTTGTACCCCGATTTTCAAGTCGGGCGGTCAGAGGATCTGATGGTCCAAGGCGGTCGCTTCTATGCGATCTGGGACGCGGAGCAAGGCCTGTGGTCTCGTGATGAGTACGTCGTTCAGCGACTGGTCGACAAGCATCTGCTCGAAGAGGCAGACCGGCTACAAAAGGAGACCGGGCAGCGCTACCGGGTTCGGGCGATGCGCTCGTTCGGGTCCAACGCGTGGAAGCAGTTCCGGCAGTTCGTCCAGAACATCAGTGACAACGCGCAGCCGCTGGACAGCAAGTTGGTGTTCGCCAACACCGATGTCAAGCAGTCTGACTACGCCAGTAAGCGTCTTCCATATCCTCTGGAGGACAGAGAGGTTCCGGCATGGGACGAGTTGACCTCAGTGTTGTACTCCCCGGAAGAACGAGCAAAGATCGAGTGGGCGATTGGCTCTATCGTCTCGGGGGACTCGAAAAGGATTCAGAAGTTCTGCGTGCTCTATGGTCCGCCTGGTACGGGAAAGAGTACGATCTTGAACATCATCCAAGCATTGTTCGAGGGGTATACCACAACGTTCGATGGGAAAGCGTTAGGGTCATCGAACGCATCCTTCGCGACGGAGGTGTTCAAACATGGTCCGTTGGTCGCTATCCAGCACGACGGCGACCTTTCACGTCTCGAAGACAATGCGCGCTTGAACTCGATCATTGCCCACGAAGAGATGGTGATGAACGAGAAGTACAAGGCGAGCTACTCGGCCCGAGTGGACGCGATGCTTTTTATTGGCTCCAATCAGCCGGTAAAGATCTCTGATGCCAAGTCGGGGATCATCCGCCGGTTGATCGATATTCACCCGACCGGTGTCAAGCTCGCGCCCAAGCATTACCAGACGCTCATGGCCCAGATCAGCTTTGAACTAGGCGGTATCGCGCAGCGTTGTCTGGATGTTTTTTTGTCTATGGGCAAGGATCACTACAACGCGTACCGCCCGTTGGAGATGATGTTGCAGACTGACGTCTTCTTCAACTTCATTGAGGCGAACTACGACGTGTTCAGCCTGCAGGACTACACCACGCTCAAGCAGGCTTACCTGTTGTACAAGGAGTACTGCGCCGACAGCGGGATCGAGCGCCCGTTGCCGATGTACAAGATGCGAGAAGAGCTCCGAAACTACTTCGAGGAGTTCAAGGACCGCGGGGAGATCGATGGAGAGCCGGTCCGAAGCCTTTATCAGGGTTTTACGGCCGAGAAGTTCAAGGTCCCCAAGGAAGACAAGTCCGTCTTCTCGCTGGTGCTCGAGGAGAAGATCTCGCTGCTGGACGAGTTGTTGGCCGACATGCCTGCGCAACCGGCCACCGACGATGGAGTCCCCGCGAAAAAGTGGGTCAATGTCAAGTCAACTCTTTTAGATATTGATTCGCGAAAAATTCACTACGTAAAAGTTCCGGAAAACCACGTGGTGATCGACTTTGACCTGAAGGACGCCAACGGGACGAAGGCGCTGGAGAGAAACCTTGAGGTGGCCTCCCAATGGCCTGCCACATACGCCGAGATCTCCAAGTCAGGTTCAGGGATTCATCTACATTACATCTATGACGGAGATGTAACAGAGCTCGCACCGGAGTACTCGGACGGGATTGAGGTCAAGGTCTATCCGGGAGACGCTTCACTGCGTCGTCGCCTTTCGAGGTGTAACGCAGTGCCCGTGGCAACCATCAGCAGCGGGTTGCCCATCAAGGAGAGAAAGGAAAAGATGCTCACGGCGGATACGGTTCAGAGCGAGCAAGGGCTTCGCAAGCTGATCGGTAAGAACCTGCGCAAGGAGATCCATCCGGGGACCAAGTCCTCGATCGATTTCATCAAGAAGATCCTCGACGATGCGTATGAGTCGGGGATGAAGTATGACGTGAGCGACTTGCACCAGAAGGTGCTGGTCTTTGCCAACAACTCGTCCAACCAGGCGGCGTTGGCGTTGAAGACCGTTACTGAGATGAAGTGGGCTTCAGAAGACGTGGAGAAGGAAGGCGGCGGGCTTTCCGAAGTTGCGCCGGAGACGCAAGTCACCGATGAGCGGATCGTCTTCTTTGACGTCGAGGTATATTCGAACCTCTTCATCATCTGCTGGAAGTTTCAGGGGTCAGATCAAGTGGTGCGAATGATCAACCCCAAGCCGCATGAGGTTGAGGCGTTGTTCCGGCTGAAGCTCGTGGGGTTCTACAACCGCCGGTATGACAACCACATCATCTACGCAGCAGCGATGGGTGCGACTCCCGAAGAGCTCTTCCGCCTGAGCTCGAAGATCGTGGAAGGCAACCGTGGCGTCACCTTCGGCGCTGCGTACAACCTCTCCTACGCTGATATTTGGGACTTCTCCTCGATCAAGCAGTCCCTGAAGAAGTTCGAGATCGACCTGGGCATCCTGCACATGGAGCTGGACATCCCTTGGGACCAGCCGGTGGACGAGAAGGACATCGAGCGGGTCGTGCGATATTGCGAGAACGACGTTCGGGCCACCGAAGCCGTCTTCGAAGATCGCAAGCAGGACTTCATTGCCCGTCAGATCCTGGCCTCACTATCAGGGTTGACCGTCAATGACACCACGCAGAACCACACAGCGAAGATCATCTTCGGCGACAACAAGAAGGCGTCGAAGGAGTTTGAGTATGTTGATTTGAGCGAGGAATTCCCGGGCTATGAGTTCAAGCTAGGGAAGAGCACTTACAGAGGCGAAGAGCCAGGCGAAGGTGGATACGTCTACGCCGAGCCTGGGATGTACGAGAATGTGGCTGTGCTGGATGTCGCGTCCATGCACCCCAACTCGCTCATCAAGCTGAACGCCTTCGGTCCGTACACCGACAAGTTCGAAGATCTCATCAAAGCTCGCATCGCGATCAAGCGCAAAGAATTCAACGAAGCTGCCGAAATGCTGGACGGCAAGCTCGTACCGTTTCTCACCATTCCTCACGAGGGATGGGACATCAAGGGAGCTGATCAGCTCGCCTATGCTTTGAAGATCGTGATCAACATCGTTTACGGGCTTACGTCGGCCAAGTTCGACAACCCGTTCAGAGATATTCGCAACGTGGACAACATCGTCGCCAAGCGCGGCGCTTTGTTCATGATCGATTTGAAGCAGGCGCTTCAGAACAAGGGTGTGCGGGTCGTTCATATCAAGACCGACTCAGTGAAGATCCCTGATGCCACCAAGGAGATCATCGACTTCGTCATCGACTTCGGAACCAAGTACGGTTACGAGTTCGAGCATGAGGTGACCTACGACAGGTTCTGCCTCGTCAACGACGCGGTGTATGTGGCTGGGGTGTGGCCTGTCCCGTTTGAGGAAGGCTACCCCAAGTGGAAGTGGAGCGCGACAGGTGCGCAGTTCCAGCATCCGTACGTGTTCAAGCAGTTGTTCTCAGGAGAGGATCTGGCCTTCTCTGATTTTGGTGAAGGGCGCTCGGTGGTCAAGGGCGCCATGTACCTCGACTTGACCGACGAGGTCAACGGCATGGAGCCCGACATCACTAAGATGCGTCACGTGGGCAAGACCGGTCAGTTTGTGCCGGTGCTCAACGGTGGCGGAACGTTGTACCGGGTCTTTGACGAGAAGTTCTACGCGGTATCCGGTACGAAGGGTCATCGCTGGTTGGAGGCAGAGATTGCCAAGACCAAGGATGACCTGCAGATCGACATGTCATATTTCGACAAGCTGAAGGACTCGGCGATCGCAACGATCGAGAAGTTCGGGTCCTTCGAGCAATTTGTGAAGGAGCATCAATGATCGAAGACAAGCTGAGCAAGGAAGAGCGGATTCGTCTCGAAGCACTGAACCAGGCGGTTCACGCGACGCCCGGTGTCCACAGAGGGGAGTCCATCGTGGATCGCGCTGTGTTTTTCGAGAAGTACATCCGTGAAGGGAATGACAAGGAGTACGATCGCCTTGTCGCGGAAGAAGCAAGGGAAGAGGAGGCTGCCTGATGCCGGGTATTCGTACGTACACCGTTACGCAAGAGCGAGAGCTCAAGATCATGGCGGAATCGCCTGCGGACGCAATTCGTCTGTCTGAGGTGCATTTCAGCGCAAGCGTTGACAACACCGCCGAGGAGCTCAAGAAGCCCGAGATCACGAGCGTTCAGGCGCGCAAGGACTACTGAGTCCGATGGGGATCAAGAACATCAAGGTCCTCTTCAATCACGATCTGACTGTTGACAACAGTCATTTACGACAAGTTGCGGACGCACACATGGCCGCTCTCGTCAGAGCTCACCGCCGCGGACATCATCCGTACGGGAGCATGCGACGGGACTGCCCACTGTGCCAGAGTCCGCTTGATCAAGGAGAAGTTCGTGTCACGCCACGTAGTCGACAAGACCGAGGACGCGCGTAAGTACGTCTTCGGGTGGGATCAGTCACTCCAGAGTTATTTCCTGCAGGTCCATCACCTGGATGCTCCAGAGGATGATCAGATCCAGGTGTGGCTGGGTGCCGACAAGGACACCCAGTTGTACGAGCTCGAGGACTTCATCCGGGAGGCTCGCAAGCATGGGTTGACGGTGAACCACGATCTTCGGCGTCAGTTGTACAAAGATCGCGATGAGGGGCTCTGATGAATCACACCACGGAAAGCGCTCTTCGCTCTGAGTTGTCGAAGACCTTGGGCGAGATCGACAAGTCGATGGCGGTGGTTCGTCACGCTGCTGAGGCCAATGGTCTCAGGCCCGAGTTGATGGTCGATGAGCGAGGGTCTTCGCGTTGGGCTCCTCTGGTGGTTGCCCGTGCGTCAATCCTGACCACCTTTGTCCAGCTTGAACTTCGCATTGAAGAGCGAGCTGAAGCGCGGAAGAGGAGGAAAGGGTGACCGAGCAGGAAGGCACGTGGTTGGACGATGGTCGGACCTTCATCCCCAAGGACGTCATGGACGAAGCCATGGCGCGCGCAGAAGGCAAGACCGTTCCTCTGAAGGATCGACCTGGCGGAGAGGTCATCGGTACCGCCAAGATCGTGAAGGGTCAATGTCAAATCACAGTCACTGACCCAGAAGCAAAGAAGGTAGTGGATGAGATGCTGCGCTTCCCCCTCACTGGGTTCAGCATCGGTATGGTTGATCCACCCAAGTTCGAAAAAACCCCAGAAGGAGAACAGAATGGCTGACGAAAAGAAGACCGTGCTGCTCAAGGGTGCGCGACTCATCTTCAAGAACCTCAAGGGCGCATCCGGTCCATACAATCGGGAAGGCGACCGCAACTTCGGCGTGATCATTCCCGACCCGGCGATCGCAGAGCAGATGCTTGCCGACGGCTGGAACATCAAGTACCTCAAGCCCAGCCAGGAAGAGGAAGAGGCCGGTCTGGAGAAGGGTCCGCCGTGGCTGCAAGTCAAGGCTGGTTACGGCAAGGGCAAGCCGCCGAAGATCGTGATGATCTCCTCTCAGGGTGAGACCGTGCTGACCGATGAGACGGTCGAGACGCTCGATATCGCCGACATCACCAACGTCGACATCCTCATCAACCCGTACCACTACGACGTGCAGGGCAGTCAGGGAATCTCGGCCTACGTCAAGACGATGATGGTCACCATCGAAGAGGATGAGCTGGAGCTGGAGTACGCGGCGAGGCGAAACGAGGGACAGACACCAGGTTGATCTGGTTCTTTGTTGGTATGGCGCTAGGCACCACCCTACTGCTGAACATATTCATCGTCTGGCTTCTGTGGTGGTACACCAAGAGAACTCATCGTGAGGCGAGAAGAGAGGACTAGTGATCGCAGGCTCAATTATCATGCTGGTGGGAATCCTCGTCGGATTCATTTTAGCCAGCATCAGTTCAAGTAACTCGTAATCGAGAGAGGGACGGGAAACACACATATATGATCACGATGAAGAAATTCGTTCGCAAGCCGCTTTACGTGGAAGCGGTGCGTATCACCCGGGACAACTTCGAAGAGATGGCGACGTACTGCCAGGGTGATATCCGTTTCGATCCCAAGGGCAAGGGGTCGCGGAAGAAGTACATCCACGTCCGGGTGCACAACCCCAAGAACGAGCGCCAGAAGACGGCGTTTGTCGGTGACTGGCTGCTCTACACCGAGACGGGGTACAAGGTCTACACGAACAAGGCCTTCAACCTGGCGTTCGATCTCGCCGAGGGCTTCGCCGACCTGGTAGAAGAGGCTCGCGCAACGGGGAACGTGGAGCTCCCTGGCGCTGAGGAGGAGATCGAAGACGAGGTGATCGAGACTCCGCCTGACGTTGGGGTCGACGCGTTTGCGCAGCCGAATGCGCGTCTGGATGTAACAACGGGTAAGGACTCGACGGCAATCCTCGGCGAGCCGTTGGATGAGCCGTACGAGGAGACGGCGATCCCTCAGCCGAATGAGGTGGCTGTGGATGAGTCCGACAGCGAGAAGGTACGTGTTCCGCCTCCGGCAGATGCAGGAGGAATGGCAGGATATTCCACCACAGTGCCTTCGGATGCAGTTTCCGAGATGAAGAAGGCCAAGGCGCTTATCGAAGCCGAGGGTGGGTCGGTCGAGGAGGCCACGCCGGAGGGGATTGCCGACGCGGTGAATCAGGCGAATGCGGCGCGTCTGGCCGCAGAGGCTGCCGGGAAGAGGGTTCTCTCCGAAGAGGAACAGAAGACGATGGACTCGGACGAGATTCGAGCGTTGCTGGAGTCGGGAGAAGTTGTCCTCGCACAAGACCTTGCGGCCTGAGCCGTAAGAAGGAGGCAGGGGAATGACGGACCAGCACAACGAGAAGCAAACCGCGCCTGATCGGTCATACAGCCAGCGGATGGACGCATTGACGACGGCAAACGTAATTCGGATGTATCGCGCAAAGCTCAAGCGGAATGTCAAAGCTCAGCGCGTATCACTCCTTAGCCTGTTGCTCGACCCACCGGAGGAGATCGAGACCATGAAGGTCTTTGATCTTTTGGTTTCCGCTCCGAAGTACGGTCGCGTGAAGGCAAACAAGATGCTGCAGACCTGTCGGATCTCCCCATCAAAGACGGTTGGTGGGTTGAGTGACCGGCAGCGAGCAGAGCTCGTCAGTAAACTGGGATAACTTCCCTATCTGGTATAGAGCATAGGTACAGGTAGCATCTGTTTTGAAACAGGACGGTGCAATCCCGTCGACCTATATTCCATACCAGCAGTAAGCGGGCACGGAGGTTAGTGGCGCACAGCCGTGGAGCGGGAGTGGTACCCCGCATGATATTTGCTCATCTATCGAGAGGTATACTGTGAACAAGACGAAGTATCTGATCGCTTTGTGTTTGACGGCAATGTTCGCATGGGCAACCATGGGCGCGTCTGGTTGTGAGTCTGATGCTGACAAGGTGTCAAAGAACATCAGCACCGATGCTGAGCAGTTCAAGGTCTTGCGCAAGATCGTCGGTATCAACGGCATCACCGACAAGGTGGAGTTCGAGGTCGTCGGTCGCTGCTCCTACGAGCACGATGCCGCAAACCAAGAGCTCGTTCTGGTTTGCAAGGAGACGGACACGGAGTACAAGAAGCACACCATCGGCTTGTCTGACAACGTGTTCTTCATCTCCACGCAGTTGCAGAACCTCAAGGTGTCGACCTACCGAACGAAGATCATCCTCAAGCCGCAGAACCTCATCCCGGACTTGGATCTGGTGACGGGTAAGCAGGAGAGCGACAATCCTCCGTCGTCGGTCACAGTCCCTCCGACGACTGAGCCGCTCAAGACGCCTTAGTGAAGCAGCTCATTTTCGAGATCATCCTTGGGGTGGTCTTGGGGCTGGCGATACTCTTGTTGATTTTTGAAGTCATCGAGATTCTCGTCATGCTCTTGAGCAATGTTTCTAATCTTGACGGGACACGCCCGTCGCCGTAATTCCCGGAGACCAAGCAGCGGCTTCCAGTCGCAGAGCGGTCGTAGGGTAAATCGGCAACCCTTCTGAGTTGGCCGCAGGAGGTCCAAACCCCGGGTAGTGTCCGGGTACCAACGGGGGTCGGCTCCCGTTGGTCAGTCATATTTAGAGGAGGACTCCGTGTTCAAGAAGCTGCTCATCCCCGAAGATGGTGCAACGGTCAAGTGGTATCAGTACCCGTTTGCGCTTGGTTATGGCTTATGGCAATTGCTCGTGACGAAGCGGAGCGTGGACTGATGGAAAACATGGAACGCGTGCAAGAGCTCATCCAGCGATCGGCCGATGCGCGTAAAGCGATGCAAGAAGCCAGAGCAGTCGAAGAGGTAGCTCGCGTCGCTCGTGTGTCTGCGGAGAGCGCTTGCGAAAAGGCTAGCGGCGAACTCGGCAAAGAGATTCGTGGGCAGGTAGATGCTTTGGTGCCGATCAAGGAAGGCGACAGGGTTTTCTAATCCTCGCGGGAATTTCATTGATTGTAATGAGACCCCTATCTAAGGAAACCCATGCTTACCACACTTTTCCGCCGTAGCGCCCACACCGTCCCCACGGTTGATTTGGAGCAGCTCGACCTGGACCTCTTGCGTATCAACTACGCAGGCAACCCTGTCGCGCAGCTTCACCTCGACCGCATGCAGACGAGTCTGAACGCTTCGCGCAACAAGGCCAAGTAGCACTGTTCCAGAAGTACCACTCAAAGCGAGAGCCCCTAACACGGGCTCTTTCTTTTTTGGGCAGGCGGGATGTCTCTCGAGCAGCCACAAAGTAGGTCCTTCTCTATCAAAACGGTATTGGCGGGAATCAGTATCGTCATGGACATTTGTGGTTGCTCGAAAGGCATCTCGCCTACGAGTTGGGTAGTGGTCGAACCTTGTACTTCTCCAGTCTGGGCTCCCGCTATCCAAGTAGTAAGGGCCGGTCGCCGGAAACGATCCCGGCCCTGCAGTAATGAACGGGGCGCTCGGAGGAGTGTGGTCCTCTGGCGCCCCGTTCATGTATTGAGACCCTATCTACTCAAGGAGACTGCCATGGCAGATCATTTCTCCCTTCTGCAGAACTTCTATTACCGCCTGGGGTGCTTAGACGGTGGACAGAAGGTTGTGGACGCAACACGCGAAGCGCATCCGGACGATCAAGATTTGCAGCTCAAGCTTGATCGAGTGCAAACCGGTATAGACGAAGAGCGATACGAGATCAGCGAAGCTTTGGTCTCCATTCCGTTGAGCAACTAGGAGGCATCGTGGACGATCCACTGTACGTCCCACCCTGGGTTCGTAGGTTTGTCAGCTCTACGACCTTCGTTTCGGGCGCCTTGGTTGGGATCATTGTCTTCGACGTGTTTTACGTCAAGCCGAAGCTCGAGAAGAAGCAAGACGCGAACCGTCAGCTTGTCGACATGGTGAAGACCTCAGAGAAGCGCGTGGCCTATCTTGCCGTACTGATGGGCGAACATAATGTTGAACTGGAAGAGTTCGATCTCATCGCACTCAACCGCCTAAGTTAGAGAAGGGTAGTTTCATGAAAGCCAGACTCGCACGCGTCAAGAAGTACCTGTCCGATCACCGGGCACCGATCGCCTACGGCGCAGGAGTAGTTGCCGGGGCCGTCCCGACCGCCTACATCCTTTCCAAGAAGTTTGCGACGCCCGACTTCATCCACGTCTTGATCGACATGACCCCAGAGGAGTTGGCGAAGATGTTCGAGGAGACCGGCGCCGTCGAGTTGCTCGATGTGTCGGCCATGCGAATGATCGTCGTGGAATCTTTGGCGGCGCAGCAGGGCGAGTAGTACCAAAGAGGAGCCTAAACATGGCTTCTCTTTTTGAAATTCAGATATTGGCTTGCCGAAAGGAGGTACTCGATGGCGTATAACCGAGATGGAGAAGAGACGGATTACCGAACTCTGGCGGATCTGATCGAGGATCTCATGGAGCATCCAGGTGAGCTGTTCTTGTTGGACCGCGGCTGTGAGGCTTTGGTCTATATTGCTGAGCGCGAGGAGATCCTGCTCATATCTTGTCGCAGTGTGCTGGGATCACGAGAGGTTCGTGAAGAGACGTTGCGCCAAAAGCTCAACCGAATTCTGGAGGAAGAGTGACGTTGACGCTTGCCCAGGCCGAGGCAGAGATTGCCTGGCTGCTTGCCAAGATCAGCGAGTCGGAAGACTTCATCAATCGTGCTGAGAAGTTCTTTGCTGAAAAGCACCGTGACTGGTCTGATGAAGCGGTCATAAGCTTTGAGAAGTTTCTCGAGAGAAAGCGCGAGCAGGTGTACTGCGAGCAGACGCTTGTTGAAAAGTTAGGGTGGAGCGTCGCAATGAACCGCTCCCCAGAAAGTTAGAGAGGAATCACATGATCAGTGCTAAGACCGGCGAGGAGATGATCCCCGTTCTCTACGTGGATATCGACGACACGATTCGTAAGGGGTACGACACCCTTGGGCGTTTTGTCAACCACCCATCGGATGTCGAAGTCTTTGAAGGTGTTGCGGACCTGCTGTGGAAGTACAAGGACTTGGGTTGGCGCATTGTCGGTGTCAGCAACCAAGGTGGTATCACTTTGGGTCATCTCGATCCAGACGACTGCTTTGCTGCGATGATCGAGACCTCGGTCCAGACGCGCCAGGCGTTCGACAAGCTCATGTGGTGTCAACATCACCCCGACGCGGACACGCCAGAGATGGCGGTCTGTTGGTGCCGTAAACCCAAGGCGGGTATGGTCATCGAAGCGGCGTTGGCTCTGGCTGAAAAGCACCCCGGAGAGATCTACCCACCACACCTGGGCGTCTTCGTGGGAGATCGTCCAGAAGATCAGGAGTGCGCGACCAACGCAGGCCTGGCTTTCGTCGACGCTGTTGAATGGCGTGCGGGTAAGCATCTCGAGGTCGCCAAAGAGGGCGCGGCGATTGAGCGTCATCGGGAGACCGTTATTCGGTCAGTCCAACACGGCGTCATGTCCACCGACGAAGCTCGGGAAGCCTTGGGTATGTCGAGCAAGCTCCCTTCGGATTATCTCGATCTCTCGTTGAAGATGACCGGAGTGAAGACCAAGACAGTTCCGGTCTACACGCTGGAAGTCAACGACGAGTTTGTGTTTGACGGGATGCTGTATGTCGTCACCCACAAGAACGAGCACGAGATCAAGGGTCAACGTCCGTCGCCGTATGTCGGATCGGTCACGTTTTACAAACCGCCGGTGGATGAGGGCCGTAGCGGTTGGAACACCGAGGTCATCACGGAGGACAACTGATGGCCGTCATTTACGCGTTGATTGTCGTAAGCATTCTTGTGGCGGCATGGGTGGTGCGCGACGGTATGAAGAATGACTGAAATGAGGGGACACCTGGCGTTTATCGGTACGACGGTAGGTGGTAATACGATCATCCTCCGTCTCATTCCCTACGAAGAGAAACGTTATAAGCCAAACCCAGGACCAGTTGTTCGGTTCGACTTCCTAGAGGATCGGTATTTCCTCTATCTGAACGACGATGAGCCTGTGGAGTTGACCAACCCACGGTTCGAGCTCTATGACGATGTTGACCTGTCGATCGTGCATATTGTCATCACCTCGCTTGAGTGGTGCGGGCGAGCGGTCGGCACACGTAAGGAATGGATCGATCGAGTCGAACTAGAGAAGAGGTATGGCCGATGAAGAAGTTCTTAGTACGTCTACGCGGATGGTGGTACAGACATATCCGTCGCTGCCACGGAGAGATCTGCAAGGACTGCGGTCGCCCCGTTGCTCGCGGGATAGGGACGTGGTGGGATGCCCCAGACGGTCTATGGGTAGAGATCAACGACGGACCTGGTGGATGTCTCTGCCCCAAGTGCTTTGCTGATCGATGCATGGAGAAGGAGGGGCTTCTTATTTACTGGGTCCCGCTGATTGAAGCACGCAGCTTGACTCAGCAGATCGAGGATGAGAAGCTGGCGGAAGAGTCGGAACGTCTGGGTGAAATATTCGAGGCACACCTGAGACCAATTAGAAATAGACAAGATGGGAGTCGCTTAGAGTGAAGGTAGCCAAAAAAACACACAACTATCGAGTGATTGAGCTCCTTGCGCAAGACGCTGACGGTCTCGCCGCGGTAATCAACCGCTGGGCAAGACGCGGGTGGCGTTTAGTAGGTACCGCCCCAGGCAAGGACGCATATCACATCAAGCTGATCCTCGAGCGCCCGGTGTGCTTGAACCATCCACAAGATGAAAGCGCGGTTGTATGAAGATCGTTGAAACAATCACACCGGACAACGCTGACAAGGTGATCATGGGCGAGAAGGACGTCAAGATCACCTACGACACGGAGACCGGGAAGGTCGCGCTCAACACCCCGGCAATCTGGGGCGGCGACGCCAAGATGGACATGTCGAAGCTTCGTACTGTGTTAGACCAACTCGAGGCATCGACCACGTCGGTGCGCGAAGAAACACAGGACGGAGAACTGCTGCCGGTCAAGAACTTGAAGGTCGATGAGTTGTTCGCCTACAACGATCGGTTCTTCAAGGTTGTCACGAATGACGACAACGTTGTTCACGTCATCTCAATCGATGGTCAATTCGAGGAGGACTTCTGGCATCCGAATCAGGCCATGCCGAGTGTGGATGCGAAGACTTGGTTCGAGAAGGTCCGGGTTCTGAAGGCATGAACCGTGAGCAGCTAGGCGTTCTCGGGTCGATGCTCACCTTTGCTGCGGAGAACATCCCGGGCGGTTTGAATCTGGATGAGCAGCGTGCGGTAGAGATCTTCTGGCGATGGGCGTCGAATGATCCATTTTACGCCATTGAGGTGAGCAAGGTGGAGGTCGCGATCGAGAACGATGGCGATATCTACATCACCGAGAACGATCGGCGTGTGATGCACGCCAGGATCAAGAGCTGGACAGAGCTACTTCTCCAGATGGGTCCTGGGGATGTCATCGAGCTCAACAAAGAGTATGGCCCACTGGTGTTCGTGCCTCTTCGCGTCAGTATGGATCTCGAAAAGGTGGAATGGGTGGTCGAGCGTTACTGCCCGGCCGATAACACGTGGGAAGCGGTTGATCGAATCCCAGGTCAGCTTGCCACCGATTTCAAGGAGTGATGGATGGAGCACGCGCGAACTCATGAATACATGATTCATGACATTGACTATTTGGATCATCTTGAGCGTGTTGCCAACACGTGGGCAAAAACGGGTTGGCGAGTGGTGAGCGTTACCGAGATGATGCGTGGTTTTCGAATGTTGCTTGAGCGCCCTTGGGCTGATAGGAGTGATGGATGAAGACCCTCAAAGATTCGCTTGACCATCTCGCTAGGCGTCAGGTCTCACGTGAAAGTGAGAGACGAGCAGGAAAGGTGATCACTGCGTTTGTCGAAGGGCGGGTTGACGAAGACTGCCTGAGAGCAAACCTGCGACAGGAGTATCAGCGAATGCTTGAAATGGACCCAGGCGTTAGGTAATGCCGGAAAGGAATCAATGAAACAGTTGTTCGAACGGATTCGACAGCTCATTCTCCCTAGAGGAGTGTGGGTGGCATATCACTACGACTTCTCTGGGTTCGCCTTCTTTGACGAGGAGCTCCTCGCTCGGCGGTATGCGGGTGAGAACAACATGGGCGTGGAGTTTTGCCCTTACGGGGTAGACGTCAGACAAGAGCTTTTGCGGAGGGGTGCTCCATGATCGTCGGGTTCAGTGGCTCTCGCGAGGGTATGACCATGATCCAGCGAGAGAAGGTCAAGGCGGTTTTGTCGACGCTGCTGCCTGAAGAGGCGCACCACGGAGATTGCGTCGGGTCTGACGAGGGTTTCCACGAGCTCTGCCGTGAGCTGACCAGAGAACAGTTGATCACGGTTTACATCGTGGTTCATCCGCCCATGGCCGATCAGTTCCGTGCGTTCTGTGAGGGTGACGAGACTCGTCCACCCAAGGCCTATATCGGTAGAAACCGCGACATCGTGTCAGAGGTGGGCGCCCTTATCGCCTGCCCGAAACAGGAGCTTCAGCCTCCTGAGTTGCGTGGACACGGGACGTGGTCGACTATTCGTTATGCCACCGGTAGGATCCCGATCTATCTGATCAAGCCGTCCGGGGAACTCTCAAGGAGGTAGGATGAGTACTGAGATGCGATGGATGTTCATCGGCATTCTGATCGCTTTCTGTGTGGATGTGGCCGGTGGCCTGATCGGCTGGTGGTGAGGTATGGAACGTGACCCAACCGTTCCTAGGGAGATCTACGATCCTGATCGAGTGAACCACGGGATCAAAGAAATTCTACGCCAGCAAGAGCACTGTGAACCGCCGAATCCCTATCGCGTTGTAGAAGCACTGCAGCATTCGTTTGGGAACGTGTATGACCCGGAGACCGGTATGTGGGTTCGGGACGTTCCATATTCGCAGGCCAACTGGAAAGGCGATGGGGTGTGATGGGTCATCGATCTCCTAAGGGTTACCCACCACCTCCAGGGCCGATCAACATCCTTACCCGTGGCGGGTACGCAAGTAAGTTGTTTCTTGAAGACAAGATCGACTTAGAAGAGTTCGAACATCGTTTGGAATTGTTGTTTGCTTTTGGAAAAGCTGACGATCCATACATCATTGACGCAGGACCGGCCGGATTTCAAAGACCGACAAAGGACATGCACTAATGGAAGATCGTAGCGATGAAGAGATGACGTGTCAGGACTGCCTCAGGCCTTTTTCAGAGGTCATCGATTTCTTGGTGGCCGACGCGATCTGGAATTTTGTCATGGCTGGGCAAGCGGTCACCACAATTACCATTCGTCCTGGACTGTTCGACAAGCGATTGCAGCCTCGTTCCGAGGGTGTCGGTGGGGTCGTATGTCTCCACTGCTTCGACATCCGCGCCAAAGCAAAGAACGTCGACTACAGCGCACATCTGGTGGTTACCGGTATCGGCTCATGGATGCGTGAACCCCAGAACGGAATGCCGCTCTAAGTGACATTCGCAAGCATAACCAAAGACGTGCCGTTGATCTGTCCTCATTGCGGGTCTAACGCGCCACATGGCGACGCACGATTCATGTGGGTCAACCTGCATTTGGAAAGCTATCTCCATCGTTGGTGGTGGAGACGAGTCAACCTTTACTATCGGTTGAAACTGAAAGGGCTTAGATGGTGGCGTTCACACACATGAAGTACGAAGCCGTAGAAGGTGAGAGATGATTCAAACGGTTTGCGATCGCTGCCAACGAGCAGGTACAAGCGATATGTTCGTAGAAGTAACGCTATCGGTCGACGGCGATACTTCTGGAACGGTGCGTCAAGGTATGACCAAACACTTTTGCCTGGATCCTGACGGAAGAACCGTTGGGTGTTACCGAAAGGTGATGACAAAGATCATGCCCAGTTTCGAAGAGCGCGAAAGGAGGTGAGCATTGCTAGCACAGACGCAGCCACGTAGGATGAAAACGGGACAGCTTGACGGCGGATATTTGACTGGCCCTGGAGATGAAGCCAGAGACGCTGACGTCATGCTGGAAGACTGGGTCGGGCGTCCCAACTACTCAGAGCGACCGACGGCTTACGATGACTTGGGCTGACTTATGGGCACAGACTGCATTTGCCTATGTTGTCTCAGATCTTTCAAGATGGCGAAAAGCGCAGGAGATTCTGGCTTACATCCCGGACGTAACCTTGAATTCCGATGCTGCGTTGTTTCACAGCGGTTTTCATTATTTGTTTCATGATGGAAGGAGGTAACAATTGATTGACGTCGTTGCGGTTATCTTCCTATTACTCGTAGGCGTGGTAGCCGCGATATTGTCCCAAACCCAAGAACGTTGGTTACAACACGCTCTTATGGCCAGCGTCTGTTTTGCGACAGCGCAGGTGATGATCAATCGATTGTGAAAGAAGGTGACAATTGCATATCCACCCGGAACTCTACCCCCATCAGCAGACGGCGCTGAGGAAGCTGAAGGACGGCTCGATCCTGTGGGGAGGGGTCGGGTCAGGTAAGTCCCGGGTTGGTCTGGCATATTACGCCTTGTCCGAGCAGCATGAGGACATCTACGTCATCACCACCGCCAAGAAGCGCGACAGCCTGGACTGGGAGATCGAGGCTGCGCGCTTTGGTATCGGTAAAGAGCACACGCTTTACGGTAAGCTGGTGGTAGACAGCTGGAACAACATCGAGAAGTACATCGGAGTCAAGAACGCGTTTTTCATCTTTGACGAGCAGCGACTGGTGGGAGCGGGCAAATGGTCAAAGTCATTCCTGAAGATCGCCAAGACCAACCGGTGGATTATGTTGTCCGCGACCCCCGGGGATACATGGTTGGACTACATCCCGGTTTTCGTGGCAAATGGGTTTTATCGCAACCGAACCGAGTTCAAACGCGAGCATGTTATCTACAACTCTTTCACCAAATTTCCCAAGGTGGAGAGGTATGTCGGCGTCTCACGACTGATACGCCACCGCAACAGCATCTTGGTCGAGATGCCCTACCTGCGTCACACCAAACGCCATGCGATCAACGTCTGGTGTGACTATGACCTAGAGCTGATGAAGAAGGTCACTGACGAGCGCTGGAACGTCTACAAGGACGAGCCGATTCGTGACGTGGCTGAGCTCTTTCACGTCATGCGCCGGGTGGTCAACTCAGACCTAAGCCGGTTACAAGCCGCGGCCGAGCTGCTCGACAAACATCCACGCATGATCTATTTCTATAACTTCGACTACGAGCTCGACCTGTTGCGCACGGTGGGAGACTTCGTCCTGCCCGAGACAACGCTCCCCATGGCCGAGTGGAACGGCCACAAGCACGAGGGAATCCCCCTTACCCCGAAATGGGGATACCTGGTTCAGTATGCCGCAGGGGCCGAAGGATGGAACTGCGTTTCCACGGATGCCACAGCCTTTTGGAGCCTTCCATACTCCTACAAACTGTGGGAGCAGGCCCACGGCAGGATCGATCGATTGAACACCCCGTTCACCGATCTGTACTACTACGCACTGCGCTCAAAGGCCGATATCGACTGGGCAATCTGGCGCTCGCTGATGTCCAAAAAGAGCTTCCAGACCGACCATTTCGCGCTCGAGAACGCAGAGTTCGCAGAGATGGCGAGGACCATATGAGAACCCCACAAGAAGAATTTGACGATTATATCTACGTTGCTCGCGCCGCTCTTTTAGACGCATTCAACATGATACAGGACGACCCTGACAGTTCAATCGTACTGTCTCCAGAACGCAAGAATCACTTGATTCAGGCAGCAAGACATCTAGATCTCGGTCGAGGAGAACAGTGATCGAATCTCGCAAAGTGCGGCTTTTATCTGCCAAGGTCGAATCTTGGCAGATTTGACAGAAATGACAGAACGTGGCGCGTCGGCGCTCTATATAGGGTTGTTTAGGGTTCGGGAGGACTTGAAAAGTGGTGTACGCCGGACCACTTTTAGATACTAGTATCTAAAAGTTTTAGATATTGGAGCGTCTGCTTTTAGATATTGAAATGGCTTAGTTGGCGCGTAAACGCTCTTGCCAAGCTATTTGCCAAGATTTAGCTTGGCAAAATAAGGTGCTCATTTGCAGGGACTTCTCGCGAAATGTCATTGCCAAGATTTTTTGCGAAAAACTCTCTGATGTCATATGTATACCTAATACCCTACTCAACGCGAGAAGAAGTAGTAGTTATAGTATTAGATATTGAAACGCCCCGTTTAGAAAAGTTTTTCCTCGAAATCTTGGCAAATGTTGAGACCCCCACAAAAAGGACGATTATGCCCAAGGTAAAAGCAGCACCCGTCAAGGCGGTATTCAAGTCAGCTGATGACGAACTCGCGTATCACCTCGAGAAGGCCGAGGATCATCTGATCAAGGCGGTGATGTTGTTTATTCATGACAAGAAGCCCGAGCGCAATGCCGATTACTTCAAGCGGCTGGGACGTGCTCAGGAGATCGTCACGGGTCTGTTTCGCGAAGAACTAGTACGAATGCGTGGAACGAAACGGCCGAGATGACTCAGATGTCGCCTCAGAGGGGCCTAGAAAGCCCGTAGAAGCCACGGAATGACAAATTAGGGACGTTGTACCAGTAAGCCCTTAGGAACGCTTAGAACGGCTTTATGGGGCTGTGAGGAGAAAGAGGGCTACAACGAATGATCTAAAGGCTTGGGTGATCAAGTCTCGAGAAGAGCAACGACGAGCGCCAGAGCGATATCTCGCTTCTTATCCTGATCTGACCATGGACGAAGACTCGGTGTTGTTGACAGAAGACCAATTCGAGAAGATCAAGCGACACTGCGGTCGTTATGACGGCTGCTTTCCTACTGGCGTATACCTCGGGAAGATGTTTCTTCGTGGCGAGTGTCTTTGCTGGTTTGCCATCGCCAAAGTCAAACCGTTGACTGATTACAGCATTGAAGTCCGACGTATTGAGTTAGTTGAAAAGGCGGTGGTAGCGTGAGCACCACATGTACGTACGGAGTGAAGACGACGTTTTGCTCTGGTCAGGGACAAACTGCTGACCACTACCACGCCACAGTCAGGCGATTGGAAGACGGTGTAGAGCTCATCTTCACCGCTAGGTGGAATTGGCGTCTGATGCGGAAGACTCGAAGAAAGCAACTCGACAAAGAGTTCGCGCGTTACGACAAGGACATCGCGAGAATTCGAGAAGGATCGAGGACCTTAGAGCGATAACATCACATGAGTTGGCTCGGCATCTTCTTGCCGCTCCAGATCTCCCGGTTGTGACGCACGCCAACAATCACACCACGAGCGTTACCGATTCTGTTCGAGTGGGGCGCTTGAATCTCGATCGGCTCATTATCGGTAACTTTAGCCAGGAGCGACTCAAAGAAGGAAACGATGTTGTCGAAGAGGTATACGTTGATGGCGATTGGGGGTAACAATGAGTAGCAAAGCAGCGAAGAACATGGAAGTGATCTTCAACGCCAAGAAGCACCACGATGCGAATTGCCCATGGAAGGGTGAAGGTAAGCGCATCAACATGACTGCGTTCGACATCGATCGCATGGGCTGGGAAGAAGGCGATGTCATCGCTGGGCTGACACTGGTGGCTGATGCTAAATTGGCTACCGGTCGTTTTGAGGTTCACTGCGACAACGAGCCCAAGCCAGACATGGAGTTCAAGGACAGCATCGCTGACTTCAAGACGAGCGATGACTTGGTGACCGCATGAGTCAAGACCGACAGGTATATCTGCTGCACTTCCTTCGTGGATGTGCGACGGCAGCCGATGAAGACAATCTGGGTGTTGAAGTGGGCCGGTTGATGCTCAATGGTCAATTGATGAACGAAGCAGCCGATGAGTTCTCGAGGATGAAGACTGCTCTCGAGCCGAAGGAATTCAAGAACAAGACGGAGAAGTTTCGTCATCATCTCGCTCGAGCACATTTTCATGCGCAGAGAGCCTATGAGCTCATGTTCGAGTCCGATGGTCCGAAACGTTCCTACATGATGCGATCGTCGATCGGTAAGGCGCAGAACATCCTCATCACCTGGTATGTGCGAGAGACAAAGCGTCAGAGAAAGGAGAGCGAAGGGTGATTCATGAAGACGGCTGGGTAAAGGTCGAGGGGTTTCCGAAGTACAGTGTGAACCCCCTCGGCCAGGTGCGCAAAGACTCGAACCAACGTCCGATCCGCCCACGTGTCAATAAGGAAGGAGTTGCTTACGTTGGGTTCATGAAGGGAGCGAGACAGCATATTCGTTCTCTCCCTCGGCTGGTGGCGCTTACCTTTCTCTCTCCACCTAACGCCATCTTCGATACGCCTATCAATCTGGATGGCGACCGAACGAACTGCAGGACCGACAACCTCATGTGGCGTCCTCGGTGGTATGCCGTGCGTTACGTCAATCAGTTTGACGATCCGTATGAGAACCCCATCGACCTACCGATCAGAGCGGTGGAGACAGGAGAGACTTTCCCGAACTCATTGGCTGCGGCCTGTCGTTACGGGCTTTTGGAGTATGAAGTTGTTCAATCGATCATGAATCAGACGCTCACCTGGCCCACCCTTCAGCGATTTGAGTTGGTGGAATAGTGTCTAGGACCTCGCATTTTTTTCAGATATTGGATCGCGCGTTTTTCGCATGATCTAATAGAAGGGGGAAACATATGCTTTCTTTTTTGCCTTAGCGAAAGGAGGAAATCGTGACCGAAAACGCGTACCAGGCGAAGCTGATCAAGAGACTGCGCCGCATGTTCCCTGGTTGCGAGATCCTCAAGAACGATCCGGGCTACAAACAAGGCATCTGTGATCTCACGATCCTGTGGGGTGAGTTCTGGGCAATGTTGGAAGTCAAAGCATCTGCTTCTGCGCCAGAGCGACCCAATCAGCCATATTTCGTCAAGAAGCTCAACGACATGAGCTTCGCTTCGTTCATCTATCCTGAGAACGAGGAGGAGGTGCTCACTGCGCTTCAGGCAGCATTCACATCTCGAAGGGCAGCATGCGTTTCTTAGTCCCAGTTCGTATCACTGGATCAACTATGACGAAGAGAAACTCGCCTATCGCTACAAGACACTGCAGGCAGCGATCGAGGGCGTAGAGCAACACCGGTTCGCAGCGATCGCTATCGAAGAGTGCGTCGTGCAGGACAACGAAACAACCACACTTGGGATGTACATCAATCAGTGCATCCAGTTCAAGATGGCTTCTGAGATCGTCTTGTTCTACTCACCTAACGCGTTCGGCACAGTGGACGCAATCTCTTTTCGTCACAAGCGTCTGAGGATCAGCGACCTCAAGACCGGAGTGACGCGCACATCAGAGCATCAGCTTGAGGTCTATGCTGCGCTCTTCTGCCTCGAATACGAGGTGGACCCGTTCTCCCTACGGGGCATTGAGCTCCGTATCTATCAGGATAACGCGGTACGCGAGTACCCTGGTGATCCATATAAAATCGTGGGGATCATGGACAAGATCGTGAGATTCAATGCAATTCTCAATCAGCTTCGAGAGGAGGTGTCGTGATGGAGCTAACTGAAGGAGAGTACCTGGCCCATTACGGCATTCTTCGCAAGTCGGGGCGTTATCCTTGGGGATCTGGAGAGAACCCCCATCAGCGCAGCAAGACGTTTCTCGACATCATCGATCAGCACAGGAAAGACGGGCTGAGCGAAGCTAAGATCGCTGAGCTGTACCAGCCTGTGGATTCAGAGGGAAGGAAGATCCCTCCGTTCTTCACGACGTCAGATCTTCGTGCTCTGAAGTCGAGAGCTGTGAACCTTCAGAAGCAAGCGCAGATCCGGGAAGCCACGTCTCTGCGTGAAGACAAGGGCATGAGCCCATCAGCTATTGGTCGACAGATGGGTCTCAACGAGTCGACCGTTCGCTCACTCCTCGAGCCGGGCCGTCAAGAGAAGCTCGATATCCTGCAGGAAACGGCTAACATGCTCAAGCGTCAGGTTGAGGAGAAGCCGTTCCTTGACGTTGGTGGGCAAACCGAACGTGATCTTCCCATCTTCTCCGATATCCCAAACATCGGGATTTCGAAGGACAAGTTCAACACCGCCCTCTCCATGCTCAAGGAAGAGGGATATTCGGTCCACACGGTTCGGGTTCAGCAGGTCGGTACAGGAGAGTACACCAAGTACCGAGTTCTGGTGAAGCCTGGGGTTACACAGAAGGACGTGTTCCTCAATCGTGATCAGATCCGAGTCATCTCTGAGAAATCAGATGATGGTGGTCGTACCTACAACGATCGAGCCCTCAAGCCGCCTCTGAGTATCGACGCCAAGCGCATTGACGTTCGTTACAAGGAGAATGGTGGAGCAGACGCAGACGGTGTGATCTACGTCCGTCCTGGCGTCAAGGACGTCACCCTGGGTAAGTCGCAGTACGCTCAGGTCCGTATCGCGGTTGATGGATCTCACTACCTCAAGGGTATGGCCGTCTACAAGGACGATCTCCCCAAAGGCGTCGATCTCCAGTTCAACACCAACAAGTCTGACACAGGCAACAAGTTGGATGCGATGAAGGAGATGAAGACCGACAAGGACGGAAACATCCATCCGACCAATCCGTTTGGTGCGGCCATCAAGTACGGTGGCCAGATCAAGGATGAGCACGGAAACGTTACCTCGGTGATGAACAAGGTCAATGAGGAAGGTGACTGGGACACATGGTCACGTAACTTGTCTCGTCAGGTCTTGTCTAAGCAGTCTCCTGAGCTGGCGCAGAAGCAGTTGGCCGAAACCTACGATCGGCGAGCGAAAGAGTTTGCTCAGCTCAAGGCGCTGACCAATCCGCAGATCAAGAAGAAGCTTCTCGAGAGCTTCAGTGATGAGACCGATTCTGCAGCAGTGCACCTCAAGGCTGCGGAACTACCACGACAGGCAACGAAAGTCTTGCTGCCTGTCAAGAGCATGAAGCCTGACGAGATCTTCGCTCCTACGTTCAGGGACGGAGAACGAGTTGCTCTGATTCGGTTCCCTCACGCTGGTACGTTCGAGATTCCCGAGTTGACGGTCAACAATCGCAACAGGGAAGCCCGTAAGCTATTCGGTGTAGGCAAGGGTGGTAAGGCTCCCGATGCTGTAGGCATCCACCCCAAGGTCGCCGAACGTCTGTCTGGTGCAGACTTTGATGGTGACGCTGTAGTGGTGATCCCCAACAACAGGCGATCAATCAGGAACAGTCATCCGCTTGACGGATTGAAGGGGTTCGATCCACAGCAGTATAAGGTACCTCTTGGGCCTCCTACCAAGGAGTTCCCTAAGGGCAAGCCCACCATCACCGATGCACGTAAGCAGACGGAGATGGGCAAGGTCACCAACTTGATCGCCGACATGACGCTCAAGGGTGCGAACACCGAAGAGCTGGCACGTGCAGTACGTCACTCCATGGTGGTCATTGACTCAGAGAAGCACAACCTTGACTTCAAGGCCTCTGAGCAGAAGAACGGAATCCTTGATCTGAAGAAGCGGTATCAAGGTGTGCATGAGGCAACGGGCCAAGGTAAGGGCGCAGCTACCCTCATCACCAGAGCTACGGCACGTACCGATGTGGACAAGCGTAAGCCTAGGGCTGCTAAAGAAGGCGGCCCTATTGACGTCGCTACAGGGGCGAAGAAGTTCACGCCTACTGGTGAGGTCGACAAGCATGGGAATGTCAAGACGTTTCGGTCTAAGAAGTTGGCTGAGACAGATGATGCTTTCACGTTGTTGTCTGAGCATGGCGGCACCGACATGGAGAAGACCTATGCTCGTCACTCCAACAAGCTCAAAGCCTTGGCCAACGAAGCTCGTAAAGAGATGGTTGCTACCAAGAACATTCCTTACATGCCTTCATCGAAGGCTGTGTACGCGCATGAGGTCGCTTCGCTCAATGCTAAGTTGAATGATGCGTTGAAGAATGCACCTCTAGAGCGACAGGCTCAGGTAGTAGCCAACCACATCGTGGCCCAACGTCGCCGTGCTAACCCTGAGATGGATGCTGCTGAGCGCAAGAAGATCAAGGGACAGGCCCTTGATGAAGCACGTCTGCGTACAGGGGCGAACAAGACCAAGATCGACATCACAGATCGTGAATGGGACGCCATCCAGCAAGGTGCTATCTCTAATGACAAGCTCAAGAACATCCTCAACAACACGGATGTGGACAAGCTAAGAGAGCGTGCTACACCTAGGCCTAAGCCTGTTATGACAAAGGCTGTTACGGCACGGGCCAAGGCGATGCTGGCTGGTGGAGCAACGTTGAGTGAAGTGGCTAATGCCCTAGGCGTACCACTCTCGACGTTGTCATCAGGCATTGGGGAAGGTGAGTGACATGACTGAGATCGACAATAATGTAGGTGTTAGTCGTCCTGAGTACATGCTCAGCACAGTTGACAATCCTTATGATCCTTTCGATCAGTTCGATGATTGGTATCAATGGGATCAGAATGCTGGGTACTGCACCCCTGGCCTCCTCGCCCGTCTGGCCTACGTGTCGGACGAGATCTCTGAAGCTGATCAGCATCTTGCTGTTCAGCAAGCTATTGAGGAGATCGTCACCGAGAATGTGTCTGGTGTTCACATCAAGTTGGAAAGAGGATCGTTCATTCCTCTTTCGCCTCAAGCTGAAGATGACCAAGAAGCTGAGGAATAGTCTGTGAGGTGCTAGGGGGGAGGGGGTCATCAAACCAACCCCCTGCTGCAT
>Ga0193753_10000145_pt1 | contig 66308 bp, 59 predicted proteins | sample H1c2metaG_FD_144925 | JGI IMG/M metagenome (GOLD analysis project Ga0193753, IMG submission 144925) | Soil microbial communities from a riparian zone of the East river system, Colorado, United States - H1c2 | ecosystem: Environmental > Terrestrial > Soil > Riparian zone | place: USA: East...
GAATCGCCTCGCGCAATCATACCCTGCCTGCGCGGCGCGGTTCCCATTCAGCGCCGAGAATCGCGCCGCCGGCCGCTCAATCGTTCGATATTCATTCTCAGCACCGCAATTAGAAAACCTTGAGCAAAGCCTGAGGAAGCCTTGAGGACTAATCAGCGCTTGGAGCCGTACACCTGCACCCAAGCCACGGCGAGACCGATCTTCGTGGTGAGCGCTTCTACAACTGCTTTTAAAACTCAGGAGATGATCATGAACACCATTATCCAAAACACGGCACGTGCGGCGGCCTTCCTTCTGTGCGGTGCGATCGCTTTGTGCACTCAGGCGGCGACCGCCCGGACATCCGGTGACGCCGCGCTCACGCAAAGAGTCAGCTATGCCGACCTCGACATTTCGAAGCCGGCTGGCGCCAAGGTCCTATACGGCCGCATCGTGGCGGCCGCGCGTCATGTATGCGCGTTGGACGGCAGCAGAGACTTGGGCTCGATGCAGTGGGTGAATAAGTGCACCGATCTTGCGATTGACAAGGCCGTGCAGGACGTTGGTTCGCCGGCGCTGAGTGCGCTGCGTCCGAACACTGTGATCCACTTTGCCAGCAATTGACTGATGGCGGTGAGGGCGACCGGGACCTAACGGTCGCCCAGCCGGACATTGCCCGCCTTATGCTCGCGCGATGAGCGTCATTTTTTCTGCTCCGCGTAAATCTTGACCAACCGATACAGGAATTCGCGCCCTTCGAGCAGAGATTTGACGCCGACGTACTCGTTGAGGCCGTGAATATTGCCAAGATCAGGGCCCAAGAACACCGGCTCGAAACCAAAGGTCGGAATGCCCACGGCATTCGTGAATTCGCCGTCTGTCGCGCCCGCCTGCAAGATCGGCAATACGGGCACGCCGGGCCAGAACTCCGCGGTCAGTTTCTCGATCGGTGCCATGATTTCCGGGGTAAGGGCCGGGGGTGCCGCCGTCGGTCCGCGAGTCTCCGGCGAGGAGATCTTGACGGCCGGATCCGCCGCGAGTTCCTCGAGCTTGGCTTGCACGGTTTCGGTCGTGACGCCGGGGAAAATGCGGCAGTTGACATTGGCGCGCGCCCGCTGCGGCAATGCATTCGTCGCGTGCCCGGCCTCGAGCATGGTCGCGACGCAGGTGGTGCGCAGCGTAGCGTTCCAGCTCGGATCCTTGGCAGAGACAAGCGCCAGCGCTTGGCGGTCATTGGGGTCCTTCAAGAACGCGTTCATGGCGTTTGCCGTTTCGGTTTCACCCTTGGCCGCCAGGATTTTTGCCATGCCGCTGAAGTACCCCCGATTGCCGTCGGTGAACTGCGCGGGAAACTCATAGGCGCCAATGCGCATCAGGGCTGCCGCGAGGTGATAAATGGCGTTGTCTTTCACCGGCCGCGAGCTATGGCCGCCTTTGTTGGTCACCTCCAGGCGGTAGTTCTGCGGAAATTTCTCGCCCGCTTCGATTTCCATGGCGACTCGATGCCCGCTCGCGTCGAGCTCGCCGCCCGCGCCTTCGTTCAGCGCGAATCCGGCATCGATGAGCTCGCGGCGATTGCGCGTGAGCCACTCTGCGCCGTTGAATGCGCCCGCGGTTTCTTCGCCGCAGGTGAGCGCGAGTTTGAGCGTGCGCCTCGGTTTGTAGTTTTCAGTGCGATAGCGAATCAAGGTGTCGACCCAGATCGCTGCCTCGGACTTGTCGTCCACTGCGCCGCGCGCATAGAACGAGCCGTTTTCTTCGATGAGCTTGAAGGGATCCCGCGTCCAGTCTTCGCGCTTCGCTTCCACCACGTCGATATGGGCGAGCAACAAAATCGCCTTCAACTTCGGTTCTCTGCCGGGATAAATCGCCACCAGCCCGCCTTCCTTCGGATGATCGGGGGCTGCGAACGGATGTAAATCGCCGTCGGGGAAGCCGGCAGCCTTGAGCCGCGCGGCCATGCGCTCGGCGGCCAGCGTGCAGCTGCCCGACGACAATGTGGTGTTCGTCTCGACCAATTCCTTATAGAGTTCGCGGAATCGCTGTTCGCCGGCCGGGGTATCCTGGGGCGGCACGGCAAGGGCAGAGAATGTGGTGAGGACGGCGGCAGCGGCGAGCAATCGTTTCATGTTATCTCCCAAAATAGGTGCGGCATTAAACGATTACTGCGCTGTGAATATCAAGGTTTAACTTCGCTGATGTGAGCGGCGATCAAACGCCACTGTCCGGCGGGGCTATAATACCGCGATGAAGACTCGTGGCCTGGGATGCCTCGCGGCGCTGTGGTGTGCAACATCGACGGCGGCGGCTCCGCTCACGATTCCCTACCAGCTCACGCATTCGCAGAACATGGATCCCTCGCCGAATCCGGACGGCAAGCGGCTCGTCTTCATCAGCGTCACGTCAGGCAAAGAACAACTGTTCACGATGAATCCGGATACTTCCGATCCCATCCAGATCACGCACGACGATGCGAATCATGAGGATCCGGCCTGGTCGCCCGACGGGAAGAAGATCGCCTACGTATTGATCACGAAGACCGAAGAGCGAATTTACGTGATGAATCCCGACGGCAGCGGGGCGAAAGCCGTTTCACCTGCCACGGCACGTGCCATTCACCCCGCATGGTCGGCCGACAGCAGCAAAATCATCTATTGCACGGATGACGATTTGCAGCCGCCCCGCAAGAACGATTCCGACATCGATGTCGTGGATCTGGCCGGCGGCAAAGTGACGACGCTCATCACCGGGGGCGTCAATACTTATCCGCAGTGGTCGCCGGACATGAATCAACTGGTGTTTCGGCGCATGCTCGGCGAGATGAATTCAGAAGTTTTCATCGCCGATGGCGATGGCAGCCATGCGCGCAATCTGACCAATCATCCGGCATTCGACGGGTGGCCCGCCTGGTCTCCGGACGGCAAATTGATCGCTTTCGCTTCCAATCGAAATTTACGCTATCAGATTTTTGTCATGCATGCCGACGGCAGCGATGTGCACCTGGTCGCGAACACCGAGGGCCGCGCCACTGTTCCGCGCTGGTCACCCGACGGCAAGACACTGTATTTCACAAATTGTGTTTCGAAAGATTACGGTGTCGACTGCGAGATTCTGGTGTCGAAACTGCCGCAATAGCTTCGCAGGAGCCGTCCTACGCACGATTGAGTCTCGCATTGACTCCCGCCTTCCTGAATTTGGATCAGCATAAATCCAATCCATTCTGAGAAAACTGCGGGGTTGTATGTCATTAGCCAAACACGCCAACGAGGTCAGCGGAAAAACCATTCGCCTATCCTGGACGGATGGTCCGACGAAGGGCACGACGCAGGAGCACATCTTTCACACCGACGGCACGGTGGAGTGGCATTCTGTGGGCGGCGCCGGCGAGAAGCCGGGCGGCTCGCCCGAGAAGCCCAAGTACGCGAGCGAAAAGCTCAGCGACGAGGTGTCCTTGGTTTCCTATCTCTCAGAATCCGGCTACACGCTGACCGTCGCCCTGAATTTCGACACAGGCATGACGGTCGGAGTGGCCTCAAACGAAAAGAACTGGATGCCGGTGCACGGGCGTTTCGAGGTTGTTCACTAGAACTCCGCCCATCAGCGTGCCTGATGCGCTTTGACTTTCTCGACGTACCGATCCCGCAATTCGGTTTGGCGGGATTTCATCTCGATCCGCTTGCCGCCGATCCACACCTGTTCGGCCAGCGTCGAGACTTCGAGAGGGTCGCCGTTCCACAGCACCAGATCGGCGGCCTGGCCGACGGCGATGCGGCCGTGCGTGGCGCCCACCCCAAAGATGTCGGCCGGCGTAGAGGTGATGGCGGCCAACGCGGATTCCCACGGCAGGCCATGGGCCACTGCATTGCCGGCGAGCTGACGCGTGAGCCGCGCTTGCGGTGTGTCGCCGCTCGAAAAGGCGATGCGCACGCCGGCGCGCTGCAGCCGCGCCGCGTTCTCCAGGGAAGACGCGAGGCGATCGAAATCAAGCGGAAGGTCATTCAAGGGATTGAGAATCACCGGCACGTTGGCCTTCGCCAGATCCTTGGCCACCAACCAAGCTTCGTCGCCGCCGAGAATCACCGCTTTGATTCCATTGCGTGCCGCGAACGCCACGACCTCGCGAATATCGGAGGCGCGGTCGACCTGAAACACCACCCGGCCGCCCATGAGATAGCGGTTCAACGCTTCTCTGCCGGCCGCGTGCAGCAAAGCGCCCTGGCCAACCGGTCCCGGGGCACGCGCCTCGTGAATCGCCTGGTCAAAGAGCATGTATTCGGCGGCGCGTGTGCCGCCCGCGACCTTGGCGCCGGCGGCGCCCATTTGCACGAACAGCGAACGGCTGCCGGGCAGCGCGGCATCGTAGCGGCCGTCGAGCGAGACCGCCGAGCCTTGACCCGCGATGATGCTGTCGCCGGCGTTGGGGGTGAGCACGGTCCAGGTCACTCCCTCCACGCGCGTCACGGGTACGACGAATGAGCGCGGGTTGAATGCCACGGTGACGTCGAGTTCCGGACGCCACTGCTGGTCCCAGTCCGGCGATTTTTGGTTCAGAGTCGAATCCACGGTTTCCGATTCCGCGCCGATTTCCTCGATACCGACGTCGGTCAATCCGCCGAACAAGCCGGGCGTCAGCTCCTTGCCCTTGGCGTCGATGGTCGTTGCGTTCGACCCACCGGCGTCCGAACCGATCGCGACAATGACGCCGCCGCGCACGACGACGTCCGTGTTTTTCAGGGTGCCTTTGGTGGAAGCGGTATGCACTGTCGCGCCGCGGATGACAAATTCCTGCGCCGATGCGTTGTGTGCCGTCAGGATGCCGGCGGTCAAGCCGGCGCAGGCAATTACTCGATAAACAGACTTCATAGTGGCGACTCCGCGATATGCCTGCCCAACAAGAAATCGGAACGCGGTTTGTCCTTCGGGTGAGCGCGATCGAACGTCAGCGCGCCGTCGATGAACACCTGCTCGGCCAGCGCATAGACGCTGAAGGGATTGCTGTTCCAAATCACCACATCCGCTCCCTTGCCGGCCTCGAGCGTGCCGATTCGATCTTCGAGCCCCAACGATTTAGCCGGATTGAGAGTCAGCCACTTTATTGCGCGCTCGGGCGGGACCACCAGACCGACGCGCTGACCGTGAGCCATCGCTTTGCCGGCGGATGGCATTCAGCGCTGAATGCCATCCGCCGAATCCGAGTGAACGATGGCACAGCTGTGCTCGGGGAAGTCCACGATGGCGAGATTCTCCTGAACCCCGTCATAGGCTTCCATTTTGAACCCCCACCAATCGGCCCACATCGCGGCGCACACGCCCTTTTCGGCGAGACGATCGGCGATCTTATAAGCCTCCACCGCATGATGAAACGCCGTGATCTTGAAGCCGAACTCATTGGCGACGTCGAGCATCGTCGCCATTTCATCGGCACGGTAGCAATGCATGTGCACGCGAATGTTGCCCTTCATCACTTCGGTCAGCGTCTCGAGCTTCAAGTCGCGCTTCGGCGGGCTGGGCGGCGTGAGCTCTTTTTCCGCCGCACCATCCTTGTCCTTGGATTTTTTGGCCGTGCCATCGGCGCGCTCGGCCTTCTTTTTGTTGTACTCGGCGACTTCGCGGTTGTACTTGTCCCACTGCTGCTGATAGTCCTGTGCATCGGCAAAGGCTTGGCGATACCCCGCGACATTGCCCATGCGCGTCGAGGGCGCTTGATGCTTCCCGCCGTACACGCGTTTCGGATTCTCACCGCAGGCCATCTTGAGTCCATAAGCGGCATCAGGAAATTTCATGGCTTGGTAGGTCGCGGCCTGCACGTTTTTTACCACCACCGAGCGTCCGCCGATGAGATTCGCGGAACCCGGGAGAATTTGCATGGTCGTGACGCCGCCTTCGAGCGCAGTTTCGAATCCGGGATCTTGTGGCCATACCGAGTGTTCGGCCCAGACATTCGAAGTCACGGGGCTGGTGGCTTCGTTGCCGTCATCGAGGCCCTTGACCGCCGGGCTGGCGTAGACGCCCAGGTGCGAATGGATGTCGATGATCCCGGGCGTGACCCACTTGCCGTGGGCATCGACCACGCGCGCATCGGGGGGTGCGGTCAGTCCCTTGCCAACCGCTTGAATGCGACCGTTGGTGATCAATACATCGGCACCCTCGAGGCGTTCACCGGTGCCGGTCAGAACGGTGGCACCTTGTATGAGCACCGGCGCATTGGCGGGTACTTGATACGTCGATGGGAACGGCTCAGCAGCCAAAGCCCCAGACACGGCGAAAGCCACTGAGAAAAGCAGCGCTAGGCGCGACGTTACATTCATTGTGCAAACCACCCCCGAAGTTATGACGCCGCGCTTCGCCACTCTTGAAGCGCGGGTGCGCGATTATAGTGCGTTAGCCTTCGAGAGGCATGACCTTCGATGGACACGGCATCGGATCGGCAAATTCGACGAGGTCGCCGGCTCGTTTGCCCGGCACCGCATCGGGTTGGTCGCTCACTCTAATCGGCCAGATTGTTCAAGTCCGAGGACTGCAGCAAGACTTCCGCTGCGGCCGCCAGACCCGATCGATCATCATCGTCAAATCGCGCCAAGTGCGGGCTGTCGAGATCGAGCACGCCCAACAGTCGCCCCTCTTTGACCAAGGGCACGACAATCTCGGAACGAGATGCGGCGTCGCAGGCAATGTGCCCGGGGAATTCATTCACGTCGGGCACCACCAAAATCTCCCTGCGCTCGGCAGCGGTGCCGCAAACTCCCCGGCCGAGCGGAATGCGAACGCAAGCCACCTTGCCTTGGAACGGACCCAGCACCAACTCGCCGCCCTGCAAGAAATAAAATCCCACCCAATTGACGTCGGGCAGCATTTGGTACAGCAGCGCACAGAGGTTTGATGCATTGGCCAAGCCGTTGCGCTCGCCGGAAAACAGCCCGGTCAATTGAACCCGGATCTCGCGGTACGTTTCCGCTTTGGAGAGACCGGGATCGGATTTTACGACATGCATGGTGATCTAGATTCTCAGACGGTAGAAGCGTTGAGCCGTGCCGCTGAAGAGGGCGGTTCGCTCATCCGCGGAATATTGCCTGGACAATACCTTAAAAGCGTTCCACAGCACGGGGTAGCTGCAGCTTCCCATATCCACGGGGAAGTTGCTTTCGAACATGCAGCGATTGGCGCCGAATGCCTCAATGCAGGTTTCAATGTAGGGACGCCACTCGGCGGCGAGTTGCGTCGAGGAGGCCGCGGGGGACTTCAGAAACGACGGGAAATTGCAGAACGCCATGGCCAACCCGCCCAGCTTGACGGACACGTTCGGCAGTGCCGCCAGCTTTCGAATGTTGTCGCGCCACGCCGCAAAGCGCACTTCGCGCTGTCCTTGGTAGCTGGCGATCCCGAGCGGCGTGCCCAAATGGTCGAGCACAACCGGAATGTGTGGAAATTCGCGCACCAGATCGACCAGTTCGGGCAGTTGCGGCTCCAGCAACCACGCGTCGAATGACAATCCATACTTGCCCAGTTGCGCATAGCCTTCCCGGAAGGTCTTTTGGGTGAACAAGCCCGCGCCGGCGCGCACCAGCGGCCCAAGTACATTGGAATCCGAGTCGTAGGAGGCGGCGTGCCGGATCCCGCGGAAGCGATCAGCTGCTGTTCTCAGGTGCGCCTCCAAAACCTCACTCACCGCGGCGCCCGCCGTGAGATCCACATGGCCCACGATGCCGGCGCAGGCTCGGATCGGGCCATAAGTACCGCTGGCGCACATCGCCGCCACACCGTTCGCGAATTCCGTTTCGCCGACCGGCTTGAATGCTTCCGGCCCGTCGGCCCGGTACATCGCCCCGCATTGGACGAACACCGTGGCTCGAATGTTGTGGCCGGTATTGAGGTCCGACAAGAATTCCGGCAGCAAATAGCGCATCGCGCGGCGCACCACCGTGGTGAAGCCGTGGTCGGGTGCGGCGGTCAACAGCGCCGCCGGCCAATCCCACAGGTGATGGTGCGGATCAATGATCGGTAGGTGCGGCTCCAGGATGGCCTCGGTCGATGCGGCGCTCGTCATGCTGATCTCCGATACGGATCAGCATATTTTTGCACGAAACCCGGTGCAAGGCGCTGCAATCCCGCGGCGGCTCAGATCGCGCTCGAGACGCGTCAAGCCCAGAGGGCCGGGACGAGCGCCGGAGTGAACGTGCAATTGTCCGTATTCGATTAGCGCGATGACCAGCAGCAGGCTCAGGTGTCGCGCGAGAGGCATTGAGGCTTGCATTTGAAGCGTCAGGCTAGCAGTGGTCATGTAAATAAGGTGTAGAAAGCCCGGCCGCAGGCGTCCCGAGCGCCGGCTGCAAGATTGCAAAAAACTACAAGAAATTTATATCGCCGCCTCTAGCATAGTCTCCGCAACAAAACGCCTGAATCACGGGCTGATTCTGTGCGGGAGCATGAAAATGGACGCCATCTATCTGTTGATTCTCGTCGGTCTCTATTTGATCACGCACGGTCTCGTGTTGGCGCTCGGCCGCCTGGGAAAGACGTCATGAGCGTGATGTACGGGCTGGCAGCTCTGCTGGCGCTGTTCTTGTTCGGCTACCTGGTTTACGCACTGCTGAGCGCGGAGCGATTCTGATGGACGCCCCGACAATATTCGGCGTGCTGCTGGCTGCGTTCCTCGCGATTGTGGTGCTGTGCATTAAGCCGCTCGGCAGTTACATCGCCGCCGTCATGGAAGGCCGACCCAATCTTGCCTTGCGTGCCGGTGGACGCTTCGAAGCTTTCCTCTATCGCCTCTGCGGGATCGATCCCCGCGAAGAGATGTCCTGGACGCAGTACGCCATTGCAATGCTGCTTTTCAACGTACTGGGCGCGATCGTCATCTATGGATTGCAGCGCCTGCAGCTGTTCCTGCCCCTCAATCCGCAAAAGTTCGCGGCCGTCAGCCCGGAGTCGTCGTTCAACACCGCCATCAGTTTCATTACCAATACCAATTGGCAGGGATACTCGGGCGAGTCGACCATGGGCTATCTCGTGCAGATGGCGGGACTCGCGGTGCAGAACTTCCTGTCCGCTGCGACGGGCATTGCCGTGGCGATCGCACTGATCCGGGGTTTTGCGCGACATACGGCCGCGACCATCGGCAATTTCTGGGTCGACGTTACACGCTGCACTCTCTATATCTTACTGCCGCTCGCTGCGGTGCTCGCGCTCGCGCTCGCGAGCCAAGGTGTCATTCAGAATTTCGACGGCTACAAGGACGCGACGACCGTCGAGAAGATTACCTATCAGAATCCGAAGACCGATGCGGCCGGCAATCCCATCAAGGACGCGGCTGGCAACACCGTGACCGAGACTGCGACGACGCAGACCCAGACGCTGCCGATGGGACCGATCGCCTCGCAAGAGGCCATCAAGGAACTTGGCACCAATGGGGGAGGCTTCTACAACGCGAATTCGGCCCATCCGTATGAGAATCCCTCGCCGCTGACGAATTTGCTGGAGTTGTTCGCGATTCTCCTGATCCCGTTTGCCCTTACCTATACGTTCGGCAAAATGGTAGGCGACACCCGCCAGGGTTGGGTGCTCCTCGCCGCCATGCTGATCCTGTTCGTGCCGCTGGTGATCATGGCTTTCCACAGCGAGCAACTCGGCAACCCCCTCATCGCGAAGCAGGGCGTTGATCTGGTCGCGAGCCCCCTCCAGGCGGGCGGCAATATGGAGGGCAAGGAGACACGGTTCGGAATCGCCGCCTCCTCGCTCTTTGCGGCGGCCGCGACCGGAACTTCCACCGGCGCGGTGAACTCGAGCCACGACTCGATGACGCCCCTGGGCGGCTTCGTGCCGATGTTTCTCATGCAGCTTGGGGAGGTCGCGCCCGGCGGCGTTGGCACGGGTATTTACTCGATACTGATATTCGCGATTTTGGGCGTTTTCATTGCCGGACTGATGATCGGCAGGACTCCCGAATACCTCGGAAAAAAGATCGAGGCGTTCGAGATGAAAATGGCCTCGCTCTTTATTTTGACGACCCCGTTTGCCGTGCTCATCGGTGCTGCGGTTGCCGTGCTGACGGTCGCCGGTAAGGCCGGCGTCGGCAATCCCGGCGCACACGGCTTCAGCGAAATTCTGTATGGGTTCACCTCGGCGGCCAACAACAACGGCAGCTCGTTCGGTGGCCTGACGGCAACTTCTGTTTTCTACAACGTGGCAACCGGTGTCGTCATGTTCATCGGCCGATTCTGGCCGATCATGGCGGCGCTCGCCATCGCCGGTTCACTCGCGGCAAAGAAAAAGGTCCCGGTCACGGACGGAACGATGCCGACGCATGGACCCTTGTTCGTGACCCTGCTCATCGGCTCGATACTGCTGATCGGTGTCCTAACCTATGTCCCGGCCCTGGCGCTGGGACCGGTCGCCGAGCACTTCATGCTCGCGGCTGCCAAGTAAGGCGTTCTTTTATGTCGCGGCAACAACTCTCGCTATTTGATCGCAAGCTCATCGGACCCGCGGTGCTCGAGTCCTTCAAAAAACTCGACCCGCGCATACAGTGGCGAAATCCCGTGATGTTCGTGGTCTATCTCGGCACGCTTGTGACGGCCATCCTCTACGCCCAGGCGCTCGCCGGACACGGCGAGGCGCCGGCCGGTTTTATTTTGGCGATCACCGTTTGGCTGCTGTTCACCGTTATTTTCGCCAACTTTGCCGAAGCGCTCGCCGAAGGCCGCAGCCGCGCACAAGCTTCCGCACTTCGCAACATGCGTCAAACCGTCATGGCCAAACGCCTGGTGCAAGACAGTCCGGGTGCACGGCAGACAGCGGGTGCACGGCAGACGACAGGTGCGCGGCAGACGACGCCAGTCAAGGCGGAGGACCTGAGAAAGGGCGACGTGGTGCTGGTGGAAACCCATGACACCATTCCGGCCGACGGCGAGGTCATCGAAGGTGTCGCGTCGGTTGATGAGAGCGCCATTACGGGCGAGTCGGCGCCCGTCATCCGCGAGTCGGGCGGCGATTTTGCTTCCGTCACCGGCGGCACCCGCGTGTTGTCGGACTGGCTGGTGGTGCGCGTGACGGTCAACCCCGGCGAGACCTTTCTCGATCGCATGATCTCGATGGTCGAGGCCGCGAAGCGGCAGAAAACTCCCAATGAGATTGCACTGACTATTTTGCTGGTCGCGTTGACGCTGGTGTTCCTCATCGTCATCGTCACGCTGCTGCCGTTCTCGCTGTTCGCGGTTGACGTTAGCAAAGTCGGGAGCCCGATCACCATCACCGCGCTGGTGGCGCTGCTGGTGTGCCTCATCCCCACGACGATCGGCGGCCTGCTGTCGGCGATCGGCGTGGCCGGCATGAGCCGCATGATGCAGGCGAATGTGATTGCCACGTCGGGCCGCGCCGTGGAAGCCGCGGGCGATGTCGACGTGCTGCTCCTCGACAAAACCGGCACCATCACGCTCGGCAATCGACAGGCAACCTCGTTCCGTCCCGCGCCCGGCGTGACGGAGCAGGAACTGGCAGACGCCGCGCAATTGGCCTCGCTTGCCGACGAGACCCCGGAAGGACGCAGCATCGTCGTTCTCGCCAAACAGCGCTTCAATCTGCGCGAGCGGGACTTGGGCACGCTCGGCGCGACTTTCGTGCCGTTTTCGGCGCATACCCGGATGAGCGGCGTCGACATCGGCACGCGCGAGATCCGCAAGGGCGCGCCGAACACCATCGTCAAGTATGTCGAGGCGCTCGGCAAACAATGTCCCTCGCAGGTGGAGGAGGTCGTACAGCGTATCGCACGCCAAGGCAGCACGCCGCTGGTCGTCGCCGATGGCGGCCGTGTGCTCGGAGTCATCGAACTGAAGGACATCGTCAAGGGCGGCATCAAAGAGCGCTTCGCGGACCTGCGGCACATGGGCATCAAGACCATCATGATCACCGGCGACAACCGCCTCACGGCGGCGGCGATTGCCGCCGAGTCGGGCGTTGACGATTTTCTCGCCGAAGCCACGCCGGAAGCGAAACTCAAACTGATTCGCGAGCATCAAGCCCAAGGGCGCCTCGTGGCGATGACCGGGGATGGCACGAATGACGCGCCGGCGCTCGCGCAGTCGGACGTTGCCGTGGCGATGAACACCGGTACGCAGGCGGCCAAGGAAGCGGGCAACATGGTCGACCTCGACTCGAATCCGACCAAGCTCATCGAGATAGTCGAGACGGGCAAGCAAATGCTGATGACCCGCGGCGCGTTGACGACCTTTTCGATTGCGAACGATGTTGCCAAGTATTTCGCCATCATCCCGGCCGCCTTTGCGATGACGTACCCGGAACTCGGGGCGCTCAACATCATGCATCTGGCAACTCCCAACTCGGCGATCCTGTCGGCGGTGATTTTCAACGCGCTCATCATCGTCGTCTTGATACCGCTCGCCATCAAAGGCGTGAAGTATCGGGCGCTCGGCGCCGGTCCTCTGCTACGGCGAAATCTGCTGGTGTATGGGCTGGGCGGCATCATCGTGCCGTTCCCCGGGATCAAGCTCATCGACATGCTCTTGTCGGCGGCCGGCTGGGCCTAGGGGGAACAACCATGTTCGTACGACTCATTCGCCCCGCGCTCAGCCTCCTGGTACTCATGACCCTGCTGCTCGGGATCGCGTATCCGTTGGTTATTGCGGGTGCGGCGAAAGCGGCGTTCTCGCACCGAGCCTCGGGCAGTTTGCTCTATCAGGACGGCAAGCTCATCGGATCGACCTTGATCGGCCAGAGCTTTTCCGATCCAAAGTATTTTTGGGGACGTCCGTCGGCCACCACGCCGCAGCCCTACAACGGCCTCGCCTCAACCGCCTCGAACTTGGGGCCGCTCAATCCCGCGCTGATCGATGCGGTGAAAGCGAACGCCAAAGCGCTGCACGACGCAGACCCGGACAACCAACGCGCGGTTCCTGTCGACCTCGTGACCGCATCGGCGAGCGGTCTTGATCCCGAGGTGAGCGTGGCGGCGGCCCAATACCAAGCGGCCCGCGTGGCCGGTGCACGGCATCTCGAGCCCGCTCGAGTTGAGGCATTGATCAAGTCACATGAGCGCGGACGGCTCTGGGGCCTCATCGGAGAGCCAAGGGTCAACGTGCTCGAACTGAATCTCGCGCTCGATCGGTTGCGCTGATCGCGCGATACGTTACCGCGATCGTGGGATCGCTGATTAATTTTGAGGGATTTACTATGAAAATTCATTCTGGTTTTAAACACATTTTGATATCGGCAGCAGCCGTTGCGCTCATGTCACCGATCGTGCATGCCGCGGATCCGCCGGCGTCGGCGGCAGCGGCACAATCCGCCGGCGCCATCGTCGGCATCGTCAGGAATTCGGACAAGGTCCCGGTGTCCGGCGCGACCATCACGGCCGTTCGAGCCGGCGGCGGATCCATCCGCGCGACGCTGTCGGGCAGCGACGGCGTCTTCTCATTTGCCGATCTGGCGCCGGGTACGTGGGCTCTGGCATTGCAGGTAGAAGGCTATCCGGAAGTCTCGGTGCCCTCCTTGCAGGTCGTCGCGAGCAAGGCGACGCGCCACGACGTCGTGATGTCGATTCCCAGCTCCGCGGCGGCGGCGCTCAGTTCCGCTCCGGCACTGCCGGCGCAGCCCGTCGTCGCGCCGCCGGTCGCCGCGCCGCCTGCCGCGTCACAAGCCGTCACTGCGGCCGCCGTCAACGTGCCGGAGGCCCTTCAGTCACCGGATCCTGGTCCCGAAGTGGATACCAAGACCCCGTGGGCGCAGATTGGCTACGTGGGCTGGATGAACGGCACCTCGCGTGAAAAGAAGCCGATCTTCGACACGAAGTTCTTCACGCCCGAGATCCGTTTGGACGTGAACTATCTGCAAAGCCTGAATCATCCGCACGACCACACCATCGTCGGATCCACTGAGGAATTTCGGTCCGGCGAATTCCAGATCGAGCAAGTGAGTCTGGGCGGGGACTTCCACTGGGACAACGTGCACGCGCGTTTTCTCTCGATGTTCGGCATGTTCGCCACCACCACACCGCGCAACGACGCGAGTTCCTCGGTGGGTCAATGGGATCTGCAGAATGCGTACCGATATTTCTCCGAAGCGAACGCCGGATATCACTTCGATGTGAATCATGGACTGAATGTCGACGCGGGCGTTTTCGTGTCGTACATCGGACTGTTCAGCTATTACAACTATGACAACTGGACCTACCAGCCGTCATTCGTTTCGTCCAACACGCCTTGGTTCTTCAACGGACTTCGCGTGCAGTGGTGGCCGACCCAGAATTTGAAGATTGAGCCCTGGATCATCAACGGCTGGCAATCCTATGCCAAGTTCAACAGCAAGCCGGGCTTCGGCGGCCAAATATTGTGGATGCCCAACGACTCATTGAAGTTGGTCTCCAACAGCTACTCCATCGGTCAAGACAATTTGAACTGCCAAACCAGCGGCGGTCCCGGCCGCGGGACCGTCGACTCGATGTGCCAGCCGCAAAACGGCGGAAACCCGAGTGCCTCGGCCGGATCGCTGGTGGGGGCGGGGCCACCCATCGATTACTCGAAGGTAAAACGTATCCACGAGGACGCCAGCATCCTGGTGAAATACTACGATGCGAAGGGCATGGGCGGCGACGGGCTGTCGAAGATGGCTTTCAGTTACACGGTCGATATCGGTTGCCAGTACGGCGGCGGCGTCAACTGTACGCACGGACCGAATAAGGACAACTTTTTCGGCATGATGCTTTATAACCGCGCTTGGTTTCACAACGACCTGTATGCCGTAACCCTCGGCGGCGGCTTCATGAACAACCCGGGTCGTTATCTGGCACTCACGCCGCCGATCAACGGCGCAACGGCCGCAAGCGGTTCGCCTTACTTCACCCAGCAGCCCGGACAGAAGCTGTTTCAATGGGACACGCAGCTCAATCTGCAATACATGCCGAAGGACTGGATTACCTGGTGGACCGAAGCGACCTTCAGGCACTCCAACGTGCCGTACTGGTCAGGCTCGGGCGGCGTGACGCCGCCGGGGGGCAACACCGGCTCGCCCGCAAGCTGTGTCGGAGGCGGATCGGATGCCGCGACGGGTAACTGCAGTGTCGGTGATTGGTTTCCGGATCTGCGCACCCGCGAAGTCGTAGTGGGAGCGGGCGTCCTGGTCAAATTTTAAGCGACCAAATCCACAAGGGGCGGTAAATCGGTCGGCAAATCGCTCAGAATAGCGTTTTATGGCAACACCGACCGACCACCGCCCCGATCCGGACCTGCTCCTGGCGAAAGTCAACCGCCAGGAGCTTCAGGCGCGACGCGGCAAGCTGCGGATTTATTTCGGCTCATCGGCCGGCGTCGGAAAAACCTACGCGATGCTGGCGGCCGCGCGCAAGCTGGCGAGCGAGGGCCGCTCGGTCCTCATCGGCGTCATCGAAACCCACGGCCGTGCGGAGACTGCCGCACTGCTCGAAGGCTTGGAAATCCTGCCGCTCGAGTCCATTGAGTATCGTGGAAAAACGCTGCTCGAATTCGATCTGGACGCGGCGCTTGCGCGGCATCCGCAACTGATCCTGGTCGACGAGTTGGCGCATTCCAATGCGACCGGCACGCGTCATCCGAAGCGTTGGCAGGATGTCGACGAATTGTTGGCGGCGGGCATCGACGTATTCAGCACGCTGAACGTGCAGCACCTGGAAAGCCTCAACGATGTGGTCGGCGGGATCACCAACGTGCGTGTCTGGGAGACGGTTCCCGACAAGGTGTTCGACGCCGCCGACGAGGTCGTACTGGTCGATATCCCCGCGGATGAATTGCTGGCGCGATTGAAGGCCGGCAAGGTCTATGTCGCGCATCAGGCGGAACATGCGGCACAGCATTTCTTCCGCAAGGGCAATTTGATGGCGTTGCGGGAACTTGCGCTGCGGCGCACCGCGGATCGGATCGAGGGTGACGTCCAAGCCTACCGGGTCGATCAATCGATCGAGTCTGTTTGGAAGACCGCCACCGCGCTATTGACCTGCGTCGGGCCGGACGCGGCCGCGGAGCGGGTGGTCCGGGCTGCGGCACGCCTGGCGGGCCAGCTGAACACCGAGTGGCACGCCATCTATGTTGAAACTCCGGGCCTGCAGCGATTGCCCGCGGTGAAGCGCGAGAAAATCCTCGCGAATTTGAATCTGGCGCAGCAATTGGGCGCGACCACGGCTGTCATCGCGAGCGCGCAGATCGCCGAGAGCATCATCGCCTACGCTCGAAAGCATAATTTATCCAAACTCGTCATCGGACGCGATCCCATCAGGCGCTTGTGGCCCTGGCAGCGATCGAGCGGCCAGAAGCTGGCGATGCTCGCGCCCGACATCGATTTGATCGAGGTCGGCCGCGCGGAGAATTCCGCCCGGGAAAGCGGCCGGGAGAGCCGCCGAGACAGCGCGCCCTTGCTGCCCGCAGCCGATTTGGAATCGAGCAACCGGCGCAAGTCCAAACGTCTGCGCTACGTATGGGCCGCGATCAGCTGCGTCGCCGTGACACTGATATCGGTGCCGCTGGCGGAGCACTTCGATAATTCCAATATTGTGGCCATATTCATTTTGGCCGTGGTGCTGGTGGGGGTGAGGCTCGGAAGAGGGCCGGCCGCGCTGGCCGCGGTCTTGAGCGTGTGCGCCTTCGACTTTTTCTTCGTGCCGCCGCGCCTGTCGTTCGCGGTAAGCGATGTGCAGTACCTGCTGACGTTTTTCATCATGCTGGCGGTGGGCCTGATCACCGGCCAACTCACCGCAGGCCTGCGCTTCCAAGCGCGCGTGGCTGCGCATCGCGAGGAGCGCGCCGGTTCGCTGTACGAATTCGCGCGCGATTTGTCCGGCGCCGTGCAGGTCGAGCAAGTGGTGAAAATCAGCGATGAATCCATTCAGCGCACATTTCGGGCGAACGCCGCCCTTTTGCTGCCGGATGCCAGCGGCAGACTGATCGCCACCCTGCCGAGTACTTCCGGGTTGGCGGTTGAAATCGGCACCGCCCAGTGGGCGTTCGATCGCGGCCAGCCGGCGGGTTTCGGCACCGACACGCTGCCCGGCAGCGAGGTGTTGTACGTTCCGCTGCGCGCACCGACCAAGGCGCGCGGCGTATTGGCGGTGAAGGCGCACAATCGGCGCATGCTGCGAATTCCGGAGCAGCGGCAATTGCTCGACACCTTCGCGGCGCTGATCGCGATTGCCCTGGAGCGCGTGCACTACGTCGGCATTGCGCAGGATGCTCTGCTCAAGATGGAATCCGAACGGCTGCGCAATTCGCTGCTGGCCGCGCTGTCGCATGATCTGCGCACGCCCTTGACCGTGCTCGTCGGTCTGGCGGAATCTTTGGCGCTCACCGCGCCCAAATTGTCGAGCGGGCAATTGGAAACCGCGCAGGCGATCCAGGATGAGGCGCGCCGCATGAGCAAGATGGTCAGCAACCTGCTGGATATGGCCCGCATCGAGAGCGGCGAGGTGAAGTTGAATTTGCAATGGCAGCCGCTGGAGGAAGTGGTGGGCGCCGCGCTCGAAGCGGCGCGCGCCATGTTGCAGCGGCATTCGGTCGTGGTGCAGCTTCCGCGCGATTTGCCCTTGGTCAAATTCGACGCTGTCTTGATCGAACGCGTGCTGGTGAACCTGCTGGAAAATGTTTCGAAGTACACGCCGCCCGGCAGCACCGTGACTTTGTCGGCGCGGGTGATGGGCGATCAACTCAGCGTGTCGGTCGCGGACAACGGTCCGGGACTGCCCGCCGGACGGGAGGAGGCGGTATTTCAAAAATTTACGCGCGGCGAACGCGAATCCTCCACGCCGGGCGTGGGTCTGGGGCTCTCCATTTGCCGCGCGATTATTGAATCGCATCAGGGCAGGATCTCCGCCGCCCCGCGCCCGGGCGGCGGGGCGATTTTCACCTTTACGCTGCCGCTGGGGCACCCACCGTCGGCGGTCGAGGCCGAAGCGCAGGTCACGAATGACTGACCCGCTGCCCGTTGCGATTCTCATCGAGGACGAGCCGCAAATCCGTCGTTTTGTGCGCACCGCGTTGGAGGCGGAGGGCTGGAGCGTCCATGAGGCTGAGACGATGCGGCAGGGATTGACCGATGCGCGATCACGCAGGCCGGACCTCATCATTCTTGACCTGGGATTGCCTGATGGAGACGGCGTTGAATTCCTGCACGACTTTCGCGGCTGGTCGAAAGTGCCTGTCATCGTTCTGTCGGCGCGGGTCGACGAGCAGGACAAGATCGCGGCGTTGGATTCCGGTGCTGACGATTACCTCACCAAGCCCTTTGGCGTCGGCGAGTTGCTTGCCCGGGTGCGTGCCACTTCACGGCGCCACCTCGAAGCCGGCGCCGATACGGGAGCGGTGTTTACGTTCGGGGACGTCAGTATCGATCTGAGCCTGAGAACTGTGCACAAGCGCGGCACGATGATTCATTTGACCCCGATCGAGTTTCGGTTGCTGAGTCTGCTGATCGCGAATGCCGGCAAGGTGCTGACGCATCGACAGATCTTGCGCGAGGTATGGGGACCGGCGCATTCCGACGACGGCCACTATGTGCGTGTGTACATGGGACATCTGCGGCAAAAACTCGAGGACGATCCAGCGCAGCCCAGGCACATCCTGACCGAAACGGCTGTAGGCTACCGATTGGTTCAGGACGCGCGCACCTGACGAGGCCTTGAGCGGCCAGCAAAGTCCTACAAGCTGACCCGACGGACGACGACAGGCTTGATTTATGTTAACGCCTAGGCTGAATCAGGCACCTCGCGATGGGGAACAGCCTGCGCCCGTGATGGTGCGATTTTAACGGCTCACACCGAGTCCGACGGGTTTGCGCGGCGCCTTGATCAGCGTGGCGACACTGAGGTGAATATGCTGCATCAAGAAAGCCGGCATCCGTGCTGACCGATCAAGATATTTATTTGTTCCGCGAAGGAACCCATAGCCGCATGTACGAGCGGCTGGGCGCCCGCCTCGCCGCGGACGGAAGCGGCGCGCATTTTGCGGTCTGGGCCCCAAATGCTGCGGAGGTCTCCGTCATCGGCGACTGGAACGGCTGGAACGCGGGGGCGAATCGGCTGGCGCCGCGCGGCGACCATTCCGGAATCTGGGAGGGCAGCATTCCCGGGGTGCGCCACGGCCAAACTTACAAATACCGGATCAACTCTCACGTCGGCGGCTATCAGGTCGAAAAGGCGGATCCCTACGGCATCTGCAGCGAACTGCCCCCCGCCACGGCATCGCGCATATGGGCTCTGGACTATGCGTGGCAGGACAGCGCCTGGATGTCTTCGCGCGCCGGGCGCAACGGTCTCGATGCACCGATGTCGATCTATGAGCTGCACCTAGGCTCGTGGCGGCGAAATCAGGGCAACTTTCTCAACTATCGAGAGGCGGCGCATGCCCTAGGCGACTACCTGAGCGAGTTGGGCTTCACGCACGTCGAACTCATGCCAATCACGGAGCACCCTTTCTACGGTTCCTGGGGCTACCAAACCACGGGCTATTTCGCGCCCACGGCGCGCTACGGCACACCTCAGGATTTGATGTACTTCGTCGATCACCTGCACAGCCGCGGCATCGGCGTCATTCTCGACTGGGTGCCATCGCATTTTCCCGCCGATCAGCATGGGCTGTCGTATTTCGACGGTACTCATCTGTATGAGCACCAGGATCCGCGTCAGGGATTCCATCCGGAATGGAATTCGTCGATCTTCAATTTTGGCCGCAATGAAGTGCGCAGCTTTCTGGTTTCCTCGGCGCTGTTCTGGTTCGACAAATACCATATCGACGGGCTGCGCGTGGATGCCGTCGCATCCATGCTGTATTTGGACTATGCGCGCAAAGAGGGCGAATGGATCCCCAACGAATTCGGCGGGCGCGAGAATCTGCGCGCCATCGATTTCTTGCGCATTCTGAACCAGGCCGTATATCGCGACTACCCGGGCACGACCATGATTGCGGAGGAGTCCACCGCGTGGCCGATGGTGTCGAGGCCGACCGATATGGGCGGCTTGGGATTCGGCCTGAAGTGGAACATGGGCTGGATGCACGACACGCTCAAGTACATGCAGCAGGATCCCATCTACCGCAAGTATCATCATGGCGAATTGACGTTCTCGCTGATTTACGCGTTCAACGAAAACTTCGTCCTGCCGCTCTCACACGACGAAGTGGTCTATGGGAAGGGATCGCTCATCGGCAAGATGCCGGGAGACGACTGGCAGATGTTTGCCAACCTGCGTGCGCTGTTCGGCTATATGTGGGCGCACCCCGGAAAAAAACTGCTGTTCATGGGCGGCGAGTTCGGGCAGCGGCGCGAATGGACGCATGAGGGCGAGTTGGAATGGTGGGTGTCCGAACTGCCGGGACACGCCGGAATCAAGCGGCTGATAGGCGACTTGAATCGCGTCTACCGCGGAGAATCCGCGCTGCATGAGATCGACTTCTCTCCGCAAGGATTCGAATGGGTGGATGTGGGCAACGCCGAGATGAGCATCATCGCGTTTTTGCGAAAGTCGGCCGAAGGCGCACCGCTGCTGGTGGTATGCAATTTTACCCCGCAGCCGCACGAAAACTTTCTGGTCGGCGTTCCCGCCCGCGGCCGGTGGCGCGAAATCATCAACACCGATGCCCGTGATTATGGGGGCGCCGGCTGGGGCAATCTGGGGGCGGTCGACTCCGTGCCGGTCGGCGCGCATGGCCGGCTCGAGTCGGTCAACCTCACATTGCCGCCGCTATCGACCATCGTGTTGCGTTGGGAGAGTCGTGGCTGACGGCAAACCCAAGAGGCCTGCGAAGCAGACGCAGGCCGATGCGACGGCGGCAGTCGCCGAGGGTAGGGCGCGTGCGGTCATAGATGCGGTTCTACCCCGTGTCGATGGCGGACGCTTCCCGGTCAAGCGCGTTGCCGGCGAGCCTGTCGGGGTCGAAGCTCATTGCTTCACCGACGGCCACGACAAGCTGCGCGTTCTGCTGCGCTGGCAGCTTCAGGGCTCCGCCGCGGTGGGCCGTGAGATCGACATGCAGGCGCAGAGCAACGATGTGTGGACGGCGGAATTCACTCCGCCGCAACCGGGCCGCTATCAATACACGGTCACGGCCTGGGTGGATCACTTCGAGTCTTGGCGCAGCGAATTCGAACGGCGCGAGGATAAAAGCGACATACGCGTGGCGCTCGAGGTGGGCGCAGCGCTCATCAACGAGTCGGCGGCACGGGCCAAAGGCAGCGACGCTGCGATCCTGGCCGACTGGTCCGGACAGTTGCGACGTCTGCTCAAGGATGCCGCGGCGGATGCCGCGGACTCGAGGGCACTTGCGCTGGATCCGGCGCGCGCAGACATTCTCGCGCGCTACTCGGATCGTAGCCTCGCCGTCTCCTCCACACTCGAGCTGATCGTCGATCGCAAGCGTGCGGCCTTCAGCAGTTGGTACGAATTGTTTCCGCGCTCGACCGCCGCGGCATCCGGGCAACACGGCACCTTCAAGGACGTCGAGACGCGGCTGCCTTATCTCGCGGAAATGGGGTTCGACGTCCTGTACTTTCCGCCCATCCACCCCATCGGCAAGATCAATCGCAAAGGGACGAACAACAGCTTGCGCGCCAAGCCCGGCGATGTCGGCAGCCCCTGGGCAATCGGATCGGCGGAGGGTGGACACAAGGCCATCCTGCCGCAACTCGGCACGTTCGAGGACTTTGACCGGTTGCTGAACGTTGCGCGGGCGCTGGACATCGAAATAGCCATGGACCTGGCGTTCCAGTGCGCCCCCGATCATCCCTACGTCAAGGCGCACCCGGCGTGGTTCAAGCATCGGCCCGACGGCAGCGTGCAGTACGCGGAGAACCCTCCCAAGAAGTACCAGGACATCTACCCATTCGATTTCGAGACCCTCGATTGGCGCGGGTTATGGAATGAACTGAAGAGCGTCGTGGATTTCTGGATCGGCCACGGCGTCAGAATATTCCGCGTGGACAACCCGCACACCAAAGCGTTTGGCTTCTGGGAGTGGCTTATCCGTACCACCCAGCAGGTGCATCCCGACGTCGTCTTTCTGGCGGAGGCATTTACCCGGCCAAAGGTGATGCACCGATTGGCGAAACTCGGCTTCTCTCAGTCGTATACGTATTTTACGTGGCGCAACACCAAGCAGGAGCTGACCGACTATTTCACGGAGCTCAGCCTGGGTGCAGGCCGCCAGTACTACCGGCCCAATGTTTGGCCCAACACCCCGGACATTCTGCCGGAGACGCTGCAGTCGGGACTGCGCCCGATATATGCGGCACGGCTCATTCTCGCGGCAACGCTGTCGGCAAATTACGGCATCTATGGGCCGACCTACGAACTGATGGAAAGCACGCCGCGGGAACCCGGCAGCGAGGAGTATCGGGACTCGGAAAAGTATCAACTGCGGCACTGGACCCTGGAGCGCGCCGACAGCCTGTGGTCGTTGATTGCCCGTATGAACCGCATCCGACGGGAAAATGCCGCCTTGCAATCCGATGCCGGCCTGCATTTCTGCAAGGTCGACAACGACCAGCTGATCGCCTACCTAAAAGTGGACGCCGCTTCGAGCAACGTCATTCTCACCGTCGTGAACCTCGATCCGCATCAGCCGCAATCGGGCTGGGTGGATTTGGACGTCGAGAGCCTCAAGCTCGATCCTGCGCAACCCTACCAGGTGCATGATTTGCTGAGCGATCAGCGCTATATATGGCGCGGCAGGTACAACTATGTTTTGCTGGAGCCGCACCGCTCGCCGGCACACGTGTTTAGATTGCGCAGGAGAGTGCGCAGCGAGCGGGACTTCGATTACTACTTATGAAGCGCCTTTAAGATGAACGATGTGCAAGTTCCCGTTCTGGAGACTGCGCCGCCGACCGGTCTCAGCGCCGATGACGCGCTTTGGTACAAAGACGCCGTCATCTACCAAGTCAACGTCAAATCATTCTTTGACTCAAACGACGATGGTATCGGGGATTTTAAGGGGCTGACCTCCAAGCTTGAATACATCCGCGACTTGGGCGTCAACACCATCTGGCTGATGCCGTTCTACCCCTCGCCGCTCAAGGACGATGGCTACGACATCGCCGACTATCAAAATGTGCATCCGCAATTCGGCACGCTCGATGATTTTCGCGCCATGCTGCACGAGGCGCATCGTCTCGGACTGAAGGTGGTGACCGAGCTCATCATCAATCACACCTCCGATCAGCATCCCTGGTTTCAGGCCGCGCGAAATTCACCGGCGGGCTCGCCGCAGCGCGATTTCTACGTGTGGAGCGACACCGATCAGAAGTACCTCGGCACCCGCATCATTTTTACGGACACGGAAAACTCCAACTGGACCTGGGATCCGGTCGCCAAGGCCTACTACTGGCATCGCTTCTTCAGCCATCAGCCGGACTTGAATTTCGACAATCCGCAGGTCATGAAATCCGTGCTGCAGGTCATGCGCTTCTGGCTCGAAATGGGCGTCGACGGTTTTCGACTGGACGCCATTCCCTACCTGGTGGAGCGCGAGGGCACCAGCAACGAAAACCTGCGCGAGACGCACGAGGTCATCAAGGAGCTGCGTGCGGCCATCGATGCGTCCTACCGGAACCGTTTCCTGCTCGCGGAGGCCAATCAGTGGCCGGAGGATGTGCGCGAGTATTTCGGCGATGGCGATGAATGCCACATGGCCTATCACTTTCCGCTGATGCCGCGGATTTACATGGCGATCGCTCAGGAGGACCGCTACCCGATCATCGAGATCATGCAGCAAACGCCGGATATTCCCGAAACCTGCCAGTGGGCGATTTTCCTGCGCAATCACGATGAACTGACGCTCGAGATGGTGACCAGCAAGGAACGCGACTACATGTACACGACGTACGCCGCGGACCTGCAGGCGCGCATCAACCTCGGCATCCGCCGCCGTCTGGCACCCTTGATGGAGAATGATCTGGACCGCATCAAGCTGATGAACAGTCTGCTCCTGTCCATGCCCGGTTCCCCGATCCTCTACTACGGCGATGAGATCGGCATGGGGGACAACTTCTTCATCGGCGATCGCAACGGCGTGCGCACGCCGATGCAATGGAGCCCGGATCGCAATGCCGGCTTCTCGCGGGCAGACCCGCAGCGTCTGTACCTGCCCCCCATCATGGACGCCGTGTATGGATACCAATCCACCAATGTCGAGGCACAGTCGCGCGACCCCAGCTCGCTGCTGAGCTGGACCAAGCGCTTATTGGCGGTCCGCAAAACCAGCCAGGCTTTCGGTCGCGGCGCGCGGCGCTTCTTGAGGCCGGGCAACCGTAAAATTCTCGCGTACCTGCGCGAATTCGGCGACGACACCATCCTCTGCGTGGCCAACCTCTCGCGCTCCGCACAACCGGTCGAGCTCAACCTTGCGCCGTTCAAGGGCCGTGTGCCCGTGGAAATGCTCGGCCGCACCGCTTTTCCGCCCATCGGCGACCTGCCGTACCTGCTGACCATTTCCGCCTACGGCTTTTATTGGTTCAGACTGGCCACCGACGCGGCGGTGCCTTCCTGGCACGAGCAAATCGTGTCCGTGGACGAGAGGCCGGTCGTGGTGCTGTTCGACGGCTGGACCAGCTTGTTTCGAGAGCGCGTGGTGCCGTGGCGAATCGGCATGGCGGAAAAAACCCGCACGCAATTCGAAACGGACACGCTGCCCCGCTACATCGAGACGCAGCGCTGGTATGCGGCGAAAGGCACGTCCATCGACCGGGTACGCATCACCGATCACGTGCTGTGGCAGGAAGGCAAGACAACGTGGCTGATGGCGTTGGTGGAACTCGACGCAACGGAGCCGCGCGCCGGTTATTTTCTGCCGCTGGCTCTGGCATGGGAGGAACGCGACGACGAGCGCGTGCGGAATCTGAACACCTCCGCCGTCGCCAAGATTCGACAGCAGGCCAGCGTTGGGGTGATGGGCGATGCGTTTGCGGACGAGGTGTTCTGCCGCGCGGTGGTTGCGGCCATGGCATCCGGCCGCGAGATCGCCATGTCCTCGGGCAAGCTGCAATTCAGGCGGACCGCGGCGTTCGCGGATATTGCGGGGACCGATTTCGCGACTTTGCCGGTGGAGCGGCCGCGCGGATCCAGCTCCAATACCGTGGTTAACATGCGCGAGCGGCTGATGCTCAAGGGCTACCGGCGGCTGCGGGTTGGGCTGAACCCGGAGCTCGAAATGGGCCTGTACTTGACCGAAGTCGCGCACTTTGCCAACTGCGCACCCCTGGCGGGCGTGCTCGAGTACATTGCGAACGACGGCCAGACGCGCCTGTTGGCGATGCTGCAAGCCTATGTGGCCAATCAAGGCGACGGCTGGACCTATTCGCTCGAGTATTTGCGCCGGCATCTGGAGCAGTACCGCACCACGCCGGCCGGAGACGCGGTGCCGCTGAATGCGCACGAGGCGTATCTGAACTTGATCCGCGTTCTCGCGCAGCGCACAGCGGAGCTGCATCAGGCGCTGGCCCGGCCCACCCAGGATCCTGCGTTTTCGGCCGTGTCTTTGGCTCGAGCCGACGTTGATGCCTACCGGCAGCGCGCCTTGGACGAGGCGCACGGTGCACTGGATCTGTTGGCGGCAAACCTGGACTCGTTACCCGCAGGCGATCGCGAGCGCGCCAATGCCGTACTCGCTCAGCGCGAGGCGCTCCTGGCGCGCATCGAGGCCTGCGCGGCGGCCACCCCTGCGGGCAAGAAGATCCGCATCCACGGCGACTATCACCTCGGCCAGGTGCTCGTGACCCGCAATGATTTCGTGATCATCGATTTCGAGGGCGAACCCGGCCACAGCCTGGAACAACGCCGTGCCAAGCATTCGGCGCTCCGGGATGTCGCCGGCATGCTGCGTTCCTTCAGTTACGTGCAGCAGAGCGCGGTGCGCAGCGTCGCGCATAACGAGTCAGAGGCGGCAAAACTGGCGCCGCTGGCGAGGTCCTGGGAGAACGAAGCGCGTACGGCATTTTTGTCGGCCTATGAAGCGGCGGGACGCAAGGCCGCCTTGTACGAGTCGCTGCTGCCGGGACACGGGTTGCTCGGATTGTTCGAGATCGAGAAAGCGCTGTACGAGTTACGTTACGAAATTGGCAATCGGCCGACCTGGGTCGGCATCCCCCTGCAGGGGATTCTGGATTGGGGCAGCGGTTAATGGAGGGCGGTCATGCAAAGCATTGATATGTTGGTGGTTGCAACTCGGGAATTTTTGCACCAGACCGCCGCGTTCCTGCCGAAATTGCTGCTGGCGTTGGTGGTGGTCGCGGTCGGGTGGCTGATCGCCAAGGCGGTGCGCTTCGCCGTCGAGCGCGCGTTGCGCGCGATCAATTTCAATGTATTGACTGAACGGGCGGGCACGGACAATTTCCTAAAGCAGGCCGGCATGAGCGGCGACACCACGACCTTGTTCGGGCTGCTGGCCTTTTGGGTGGTGGTTCTGGCGACGCTCATCATTGCCTTCAATGGCATGGGACTGACCTACATCACCGATCTGCTGGGACGCGTCGTGGTGTTCATCCCCAAACTGCTCATCGCCATGCTGATCATGGTATTCGGATCTTATTTCGCGCGCTTCGTGGGCGATGCGGTGCAGAATTATTGCCTCGACGCGCGTATTCCGGATGCGGATGTACTGGGCCGGCTGGTGCGCTACGCCATCATGCTATTTGTCGTGATGATCGCGCTCAGCCAGGTTGAAGTCGGCGGCGACATCGTACAGCGCACCTTCCTCATCATTCTCGCCGGTCTTATGCTGGCAATCGCATTGGCGTTCGGTCTCGGCGGCAAGGAGTGGGCGGCTTCGCTGCTGGAGCGTTGGTGGCCGCAACATCGCAAGGATCGGGACACCTAGGCGGCGGCGCTTTCAAGCTCCGCGGCGGATTCAGCGGCGCGCTCGGCGGGGGCGCTTTCGAGCGCTCTCGCCAGCACGTCCTCGATCCTTTCCGCCCAGACAAATTCCAGCCGCGCGCGCACGCTGTCGGGAATATCGTCGAGATCGCGGCGATTGCGTGCCGGTAGAATCACGGTGCGAATGCCGGCCCGCGCCGCGGCCACGCATTTTTCCTTGATGCCGCCCACCGGCATGACCACTCCGCGCAGGCTGATCTCTCCGGTCATGGCAACATCGGCGCGCACGGTGCGCTGGGTCAACAGCGACGCCAGCGACGTGGCGATGGCCACGCCGGCGCTTGGGCCGTCCTTGGGGATTGCGCCCGCGGGGACGTGGATGTGCAAATCGCTGTTATCCAACAGTGCCGGATCGATTCCCAATCGGTCCGCGTGGGACTTGATCAAGGTCACGGCCGCTTGCGCGCTTTCCTTCATGACCTCGCCCAGTTGTCCGGTCAGGATCAATTTTCCGCTGCCGCGCACGCGGCTCGTCTCGATAAAGAGGATATCGCCGCCGGCAGGCGTCCAGGCGAGTCCCGTCGCGACACCCGGGACGCTGGTACGCAGGGCAACGTCGCTTTCGAAGCGGGCCGCTCCCAGGATCCGCTCGACGGCGGCCGCGTCGATCGCGACGCTTTGCGCCTCGCCCGAGGCAATCGTGACGGCGGAATTGCGCAGCAAGCCGCCGATCTGGCGCTCGAGATTTCTGACGCCGGCTTCGCGCGTGTAATCGGCGATGACGCGCCGCAGGGCTTCGTCCGATATCTGAACCTGATCCTCGCTCAAGCCATTCGCCTTCAATTGGCGCTTGAGCAGGTAGCGCTTCGCGATCTGCAGCTTTTCCTCCTCGGTGTAGCCGGTGAGTTCAATGATTTCCATGCGGTCGCGCAACGGCGCGGGAATGGAATCGAGCACGTTGGCCGTGCCGATGAACAGCACCTTGGAGAGATCGAAGGGCACGCCCAGGTAGTTATCGCGGAACGAATTGTTCTGCTCCGGATCGAGCACTTCCAGGAGTGCCGAGAAGGGGTCGCCCTGGTAGCTCGCCGACAACTTGTCGACCTCGTCCAGCATCAACACGGGATTGCGTCGGCCGGCCTTGCGCACCGCCTGCACGATGTTGCCGGGCAGAGAGCCGATATACGTGCGCCGGTGACCGCGAATCTCGGCCTCGTCATGCACGCCGCCCAGGCTCACGCGCCCGAATTTGAGCCCGATGGCTTTGGCGATGCTTTGACCGAGCGAGGTCTTGCCGACGCCCGGGGGTCCGACAAAGCACAAAATCGGGCTGCGGCCATCCGGGTTGAGCTTGCGCACTGCGAGGAACTCGAGAATTCGGCGCTTGATCTTCGCCAGGCCGTAGTGATCTTCGTCGAGTATTTTGCGAGCCTGTTCGATGTCGACCTGCTCGGGGTCGACCTTGGCCCAGGGCATGGCGAGCAGCCATTCCAGGTAGGTGCGCGTCATGGAATATTCGGCGGCCTGTTCAGGCATTCTTTCGAGGCGATTGAGCTCGCGCTGCGCTTGCTCCTCGACTTCCGGCGGCATGCCGGCGTCCTTGATCGCCTGCTTCAGGTCGGCGAGTTCCGATTTGGAGCCGTCGCTTTCGCCGAGCTCCTTCTGAATCTGATGCAGCCGCTCGCGCAGCACCGCTTCCTTCTGCCGGTCATCAAAGGCTTCGCGTGTCTTCTCGTCGATTTGACGCGACACCTTCAATACCTCGATGCGCCGGCCGAGCAGCGTCAACACGCGATCGAGCCGGGCTTTGAGGTCAAAGGTCGCGAGAATCTCCTGCTTGTCCGCGGCCTTCAGATCCATGAAGCTCGCAATCATGTCGGCCAGCGCCGGAATCGATTCGATGTTGCGGATGGCGTTGGTGAGTTCCCCGGGCGCCTGCGGCAGCAACTGCACCGCCTCGATCGCTTTTTCGCGCAAATTCAGCCCGCGCGCCTCGATCTCCTGATCGGTGGCGGCAGCTTCTTTGTGCAGGTCGATCCGCGCAACCAGGAAAGGCTCGCGGCTCACGTAGTCCAGCACCGTAAATCGTTCCTCGCCCTGACAGATCAGGTGATGCGAACCGTCCGGCGCGGTAATGAAGCGCACGATGGAGGCGCTGGTGCCCACGCGGTGCAGCACCTCAGGATTGGCCTCCTCGACGTTGGCATCGCTCTGCAGCAGCAGGCCCACACGGCGTTGCGTGCGTACGGCTTCTTGCGCCGCCGCGATGGATGCGCGGCCCGAAATCGCAACGGGCAGCACCACGCCCGGGAACAGCACCGTGTTGCGCACGGGTAGGATAATCAAGACGTCTTCACCGGTACTCATGGAAGTTCCCTCCTCAGGCGCAAATGCAGGCAGCCGTGCTCCAAGCGGCGCTCGGTCAGCGCGTAGCGTCCGGGCGGCAGTTCAATGCGCCGACGCATGCGGCCATAGGGAATTTCCAGGCGCACCACGTTCATGACCGCGCTGGTGACAGGCGGCGCCACGGTGGTGTCGACCTGCAAACCCGTGGGAGTCATGTGCACCGTCACGTCGTCGGCGCGTGCACCGGGGAGGGCGATAACGACCTGTACATGGGAACCGTCGGCGAATATGTCGGCCGGCGGCTCCCAAACGGGCCGGGCGGCGGGCGCCGACAGAAGGTCAAAAAATTGCCGATGTTTGCGCTCCGCTTCTTCAAGCATTGCGCAGGCCTCAGCCCACATAAAGGATCGTCGCCGGGTAATGTCCATGTGAACTCAAATGCGGGCAGCCGCAGCGAAGTTCAAGGGCGCCGCCCCAGGGAGAGGGGCCGCGCACCCGCGCCTCGAGCCCTAGGGGGGCTTGGGCCGGTCCGCTACGCGCACGGTGTAGCCGCCGGATTTCTCGTCCGGCCGCAGGCTCAAGAGTCCGCGCTTTTGTGCATCGCTCAGCATGTCATTGAAGGATCTGAAACCGAAAAAGCGTTCATTGAAGCCAGGCTGGCGCCGCTTGATCGCTTGCTTGATCATCGAGCCCCAGATCGGTTCGCTGCCGCCGCGCTCTTCGGCCAAGTCCTCGAGCGTTTCGACGATGAGCTCGAAGGCGACGCCCAAATCCGGGCCCTTGCCCGCAACTGTAGGCGCTCCATTCTCGGATGCTGCCGGCGCCTTTACCGTGGCAGCGGCGCGGCGCGCCTTGGAAGGCTGCTTGCGGACCAGGTCATCGTAGTAGATGAACTCATCGCAATTGTTGATGAACAGGTCCGACGTCGAATTCTTGACCCCGACGCCGATGACGGTCTTGGCGTTCTCGCGCAGCTTGCTGACCAGCGGCGAGAAGTCCGAGTCGCCGCTCAAAATGACGAAGGTGTCGACATGGCTCTTGGTGTAGCACAGGTCCAGCGCATCCACGACCATGCGAATGTCCGCTGAATTCTTGCCGGACTGCCTGACATGGGGAATTTCGATGAGTTCGAACGCGGCCTCGTGCAAACCGCGCTTGAAATCCTTGTAGCGCTCGAAATCGCAATAAGCCTTCTTCACCACGATGTGGCCTTTGAGCAAGAGGCGCTCCAGCACCTTTTCGATGTCGAAACTCGGATACTTGGCGTCACGCGCTCCGAGCGCAATGTTCTCCAAATCCAGGAAGACCGCCATGGTGGCTTCCGACGGGCTGCTCGGCATTCGTTATTCCTTGGTCAAAACCAGTTGTAGTTGAAGCTTACGCTGATTCGCTCGGCATTGACGCTATTGGACGCGACCTCGTGACGCAGCCAGCTCTCGAACAACACGAGACGTCCGGCGGCGGCGGCGAATGTCACCCAGGGTTGCGCTTCGCGTTTCGCTTTCGCCTTGCGCGGCGGCGCGGCCATGAATCGATCGAGACGGGGATCCTCGAACTTCGTTCCCGGCGAACCTTTGGGCGCCTGGACATAGTACGTGCCGCTTACCGTGGAGTGGGGATGCAGATGCAAACCGTGCACCGTATGCCGGGGCATGATGTTGACCCAGCAATCGGTCATTTCAAGGTTGCGCCCCTCCAAGTTCCATTCGGCAGCCGCCGCGAACGCGGCGACGTGGCGTTTCAACTTGCGCCGCAGCGATTCGAACGTGGGTGAGACGGTCTGCAGGCGGTGCGCCGAGCCGTAGGAGGTGTAGCCGCCTGGATAGTTGCGGGCGGACCAGCGCCGGCCGGCGGCATCGTCCAAGCGAAGCTGCCGGCATTCCTTCAACAACTGGCGATTAAAATCGCCCGGATCGCCGCGCTGCAACGCTGACTCGTACACCAGCGTCGGAAACAAAGCGTGTATCGCCATCGCCGGCGCTATACGGACAGCTTGACTTCATTGAATTGGATCAGCGGCGCGACGTCGGTGTAGCGCGGGATATCGGCCTGCAGTTCGGCCGCGGCAGGTCCCCACACTTCCGCAAACGCCTCGATGCTGTCGAAATAGAATTGGCATCCGCCGTGAAATGCGGGGGGCTCACCCGGCGTGGTGCCTTGCAGGCCCGCGTCCACTTCGGTCTTGCGCAGATTCTTTTTCAACAGGCGAATCGCCATCGGCATGTGCGTGGCCACGTAGTAGTTGATATCGAAGCGCGAGCCTGGCTTGTTGGGATAGAGAATCGAGAGCTTTATCATTGGTAATACCTGTTGATCCAAGAGAATCGAAGTTACGGTGCCGCCGCCGACCCGGCCGGTGCGCGGGAATCGTTTGCGCCGTAAAGAATGCCCGGCCGGGGGAAACCCAGTGCTTTGGCGGCAGCGGCGTCGGCCGGCGCGATGCCGATCGCCTCGACGGCATTGCCGGCGCCCCATGGCTCCAGCGGCACCACCTTGTAGCCCATGCCGGTCAGAGCCTGGTTGGTATCCGCGGAGAGGGCAAAAGGTTCGGCGGCAATCGAATCCGGGAACCATTGATGATGAATGCGCGGCGCATCGATCGCCTCCTGCAGCGTCATGCCGTGATCGATGACATTGACGATGACTTCGAGCACTGTCGTGATGATTCTGGATCCGCCCGGCGTGCCCACGACGAGAACCGGCTTGCCGTCTTTGAACACGAGTGTTGGCGTCATGGAACTCAAGGGGCGTTTCCCCGGGGCAACCGCGTTGGCTTTACCCTGCACCAAGCCAAAGACATTGGGCACGCCGGGTTTGGCAGTGAAGTCGTCCATCTCGTCATTCAAGAAGAAGCCGGTATTGCCGGCGATCACCTTGGCGCCGAAGGAATCATTGATGGTGTAGGTCACCGACACGGCATTGCCCGCATGATCGACCACGGAGTAGTGCGTCGTCGTGGCGTGTTCATCGGCTGCCGCGAGACCCGGAAGGGATGCGGAAGGCGTGGCACGATTGGGCTCGATGTGCGCACGGATCATTTCTGCGTGTTGGGCCGACAACAGGCGCGCGGTTGGATTGTCGACGAACGCCGGATCACCGAGATAGGTATTGCGGTCGCGATAGGCAAAGCGCATCGCTTCGGTCATGACGTGAACCGCGGCGCTGGAATGAAAGCCCAAGGTCTTGAGCGGGTAGCCCTGCAGCACCTGCAGCATCTCGCACAGCGTAATGCCGCCGGAACTCGGCGGTGGCGCTGAAACAATCGTATAGCCGCGGTACGAGCACCTGATGGGCACGGATTCCGTGGCGGTGTAGGCGGCAAAATCTTCGCTGGTCAGCAATCCGCCGTGTGCACGCGAGGCCGCGCTTACCGCTGCCGGAATCGCGCCATGGTAGAAGGCATCGGGGCCGCCGTTGCTGACGGCACGCAACGTGGCCGCAAGATCGGTTTGAATCAATCGGTCGCCCGGCGCGAGAGGTTCACCGTGGCTGAGAAAGATCGCGGCAACGTTGGGTTGGCTGCGAAACTGCTGCGTACCGTCGGCCAACACATCGACATCGCCACGCGTCAGGATGAAGCCTTCCTCGGCGAGCTTGATCGCCGGCGCAATCAGCGCCGCGCGCGGCAAGGTTCCATATTTCTGTCGCGCCATCTCCAGTCCCATGACCGTGCCGGGCACGCCGACCGCCAGGTAGCCGTCGAGACTGCGGCTGGCGACCACCTTGCCGTGCGTATCGAGAAACATATCGGCGCGCGCGGCGAGCGGCGCCTTCTCGCGAAAATTAAGAAAGATATCCCGGCCGTCTGCCAGGTGAATCGTCATGAACCCGCCGCCGCCAAGATTGCCGCAGCAGGGATGCGTCACGGCGAGCGCGTAGCCCACCGCTACCGCCGCATCAACGGCGTTTCCGCCCTGGCGCAGGATCGCCGCTCCCGCGTCGGTCGCAAGGTGTTGGGAGCTCACCACCATGCCCTTGTTCGACTCGAGTTCGAGGGGCGCGGCTGCCTGGGCGGCCAGGCCGGGCGCGAGCAGAAGGGCGATGGCGATGCGTGTGAACATGGACACAAGAGTATCCCAACGGCCGGGCGGGCGGCAGCACTTGTCAAGCGCGAGTGCTAACACAGGTTGGTGAAGGCGTAGAGCGATGCGCGGATAGTCGAGCCGATGGCCGCCCCGAACCAGCTGGGAGAGCGTTACATGAACGCCAAGGATCTCGCAGACAGCACGGAGCTGAGACTCCGGATTCGCCGGCTTCTGGCGGTGTTCCGGTCGATCACGGTTCACATGCAGGGCCAACGCGACGCACATGAATCTGCTCAACACCTTGCGGGCCGGGTCGGCGCCATTGGCCGCGCGGCGATAGCTCCCATTGCCGGCGGCATGGATCTTGAGTCCCTGGTGCTCGATGAGCTGTTGGTCGGCGGCGTGCACCGTGCCGAGACGGTGGTTGAGGGGCCCTCCGTTCGGCTCAATGCCAAGGCGTCGGAACTCATGAGTCTCGTCATCCATGAGCTGGCCACCAATGCCATCAAGTTCGGGGCGCTCTCTCAACCGCAGTCGCGGCTGCGCGTGATATGGTGGTTCATCGGTGCCGCGGCCGGTTCGCGATTACACTTCGAATGGTCGGAGAAGGGCGTTCGGATGGCCGCAGCTGCACGCTATAGTGCAGGCTTCGGATCGCAAGTCGTCAAGCGTCTGGTGGCCAGCGAGTTGCACGGGGATGGCGAACTGCTACTGTTAAAAGAAGGGGTACTCTGCAGCATAGAGTTACCCTCCGGCGAGGTGCTGTTTAAAAATGAATAATCCGCTGCTGCGCAAATTGTCCAATTTCACCCAGTTGTCCGACGAGGAATGCAAGGTTGTCAACGAGAGCACATTGGATGTTCGCGAATTCGCGGCCCGCGAGGATGTGATTTCACAGGGCGACCGCACCGGAGGCGTGAAATTGCTGCTGGAGGGATTTGCCTGCCGCTACAAGGTACTCGAGGACGGCCGCCGGCAAATCGTTGCCTACTTTGTACCCGGCGATCTGTGCGACTTGCGCGTTTTCATCTTGAAGCGCATGGACCACTCCATCGGCGCCGTGGTCGCCTCGAAGGTGGCCACGATCTCTCCTGAGAACATCCTTAAGATGACCCGCGATTACCCCACGCTGACGCGCGCCCTGTGGTGGTCGACGCTGGTCGAGGAGGCGATCGCGAGGGAATGGATCGTGAACGTCGGTCAACGCAATGCCCTGGAACGGATCGCGCATTTGTTTTGCGAGCTGCTGTACCGCTTTCGGGCGGTGGGTCTGAATCAAGGGAATTCGTGCACCTTGCCCCTGACCCAGGTCGAATTGGCGGAGACCTTGGGCCTGTCGCCGGTCCATGTGAATCGAACACTGCAGGAATTGAGGCGTCAGAAATTGATCACCTTGGAAGGCGGCACCCTCACGATTCAGGACTTGGAAGCCTTGAAAGACGTGTCGTTCTTCAACCCGGATTATCTGCACTTGGATTACAACCACGACAAAGCGAAGGGCGACGAGCGGGAAGGCAGCTGAATTGCTTTATGTTAGCGCGTCCGAAGATTCGAGCGCATAAGCTGCCTGGCGAGAAAATCAATAATCAATGCCATGCAGTACAACGAACATCAACTGGCTCAGCTCGCCGCGACCGTGGCCGCGGGGCTCGCGCGCGGCTCGGATTTGCTGGATCAAACGCTGGACAAAGAAAAGGCGCGCACCGCCGCGCGCAACCTGGCGCGTTTGAGCCTGCTGGTCGCCCGCCACATTTTGGCAGGCGCTCATTGTGCCGCGCTGAAAGTCGACGAGTTGGAGCTGCTGTACGACGACGCGGACTTTCTCTAGCCTATTTTGCAGCAGGAACCGGCGTCGCCATCGGCTCACCCTTGTCGACAATCCACGACGACACCGCCATCCCGCCGTCCGATCCCGGCGCCAGCACCAGACTGTGTATCGCGCCGCGCGGATTGAAGAAACTGTCTCCCGCCTTCAAATTCCGGTCCGGCTGTCCCTGCGTCTTCAAGATTAGATTTCCCTTGAGTACGTAGCCGGCCTCATCGCCGGGGTGGGTGTGATAGCCGATGGAGGAGCCCGCCGGCAATGTCGCGGTACCGATCACGATCTCTTTGCCGGGGACGCCGGACTGATCGTGACGCTCCATGATGTTGCGCACGGGCTGGGGGGCTGCCTTGGGTTCCTCGGCGGCCGCATTCAGCGACAGCGCCGCGATGGCCATGAATGAAAGGTGTGCTAGCTTCATTTTGATGTTCTCATTTTGTTGAAAAAATGGATGTTATCAGTGCGAGTACGAGATGCGGAAGATCACGTTGTTGCCGTCCTCGCTCATCAACAAGGATCCGTCTGGCAATTCCACGGTGGCAACCGGACGTCCCCAGACATGGGCGTCATCGACGACAAATCCCGTCAAAAAGTCTTCGTAGTCCCCGGTGGGTTCGCCATTTTTCATGTGGACGTGCACCAGTTTGTAGCCGGTCCGCAGGCTGCGGTTCCACGACCCATGGAATCCGACGAAGGCATCGCCGACGAACGCGGCAGGGAAGGCGGACTTTCCATGGCTGGCCTCATAAAAGGTCATGCTGAGCGCCGCGGAGTGCGACTGATAAAGAACATCGGGGACTGACACCTTGCCGTTCAAGTCCGGCCGGTCGCCCTTCAGACGCGGATCCTCGTTCGAGCCAACGTAGTACCACGGCCAGCCATAGAATGCGCCGCGCGCCACGCGCGTCGAATAGTCGGGCACCAGATCATCCCCCAATGCGTCGCGCTCGTTCGTCGTGCACCACAGAGCGCCGTTGGCCGGCTGCACGGTCAAGCCCACGCAGTTGCGTATGCCGTTGGCGTAGTTGCTGGATGCCGCCGGCGCGGCCGCGTCGAATTCCAGAACTCCCGCCCGATTGGTTTCCGCATCCCAGGCACCGCCGAGACCGTGCGCGGCTTCCCAAGCCTTGATTTCCGCGGGTGTCTTCTTCGACATGGTCTCGGCGACATTCGATGCGGACCCCACCGACACGAACAACCGCTTGCCGTCCGGCGAAAATGCGATATCACGGGTGGAGTGGCCGACGCCGCTGGGCAATTCGGCGACGACAACTTGCGCCGCGCCGCGCGGCTTCACATCGCCAACCTGGTAGGCGTAGCGGGCGACTCGATTCGTTTCGGCGACATACAGCCATTGCGGATGCTGCGCATTGGGGTAGAACGCCAGGCCGAACGGTTGCCGCAGTCCTTGCAGCAGCACATCCTTGCCGGCTGCTCGGGTGCCGTCGGACGACGGATGCAGGACAGTCACCCGTCCGCCGCGCATTTCGGTGACGAGAATGTCGCCATTGGGGGCGACCAGCATTTTGCGAGGGCCGGTCAACCCTTCAGCAAAGACATCGATGTGAAAGCCCGGCGGCAGCGACAACGCAGCAGTGGCCGGTTTTGCGACCACCGATGAGTTGTTGCGCGACGAGGCAGTGGCGAATGCCGGGGGAAGCGAATTGGCGGCAATTCTGTGGGTTCGACCGGGCGCGTCCAAGCGCCAATTGGCCGAGCTCACGCTGCTGGCAGGTACGGCGATCGCCGTGTCGGGCGACGCGGGCTTCTGGTTGGCCACGCTCTGAAAATACGCAATGAGGTTGTCGCGCTCGGTGACATCGGGAACCGCGACAACCATCGAGGTGCCCGGCACGACGGTGGTCGGCGAGGCGAGAAAGCGCTTCAATGAGCCCGCGTCCCAGGTGAGCTTCGAGTCGTGCAGCGCAGCCGTGTATGAAAACTGCGGCGCGGTGCCCGCCGCGCGTCCCATGACCCCGATCAGCGAGGGCCCTTGCGCGCCGCCGTTATCGCCCGATTCCGCCGTATGACAGACGGTGCATCGCTCCCGGAACAAGGATTTGCCGGCAGCCGCGTCCGCACCCAGGGCCGGCCCAGAAGCCACCGCCCATCCAACCACACACCAAAACGTCATCGATCGTGTCATGGGCAACAGGTCTCCGGATTTAAGTAGCGCTGGTATGGAAATATACCGCGTTCTCATACTATCTTCGCAGCCATGGAACTATTTGAAATTACGCTGATTTTGCTGGCCATCGCCGTGGTGTTCCTACAGATCGCGCGGCGCCTGCGCATGCCATACCCATCGCTCTTGGCCTTGGCGGGCGGTTGTGTGGCGGTTGTACCCTTTGCGCCGCATTTAGGCATCCAGCCGCAACTCGCCCTCGCCCTGTTCGTGGCGCCTGCGGTCATGGACACCGCCTTCGACATGCCGCCGCGCGAACTGCTGCGCAACTGGGTGCCGCTGGTCTCGCTCGCCGTGGTGCTGGTATTGCTGACCACCGCGGCAGTGGCCTGGGCTGCCGTCGCCCTGGGCGGCATACCCGTGGCTGCGGCCATCGCGTTGGGCGCCATCGTGGCCCCGCCCGATGCCGCGGCGGCCTCGGCGGTGCTGAGCGAATTCAGTCTGCCGCGCAGAACGCTGGCGGTGCTGCAAGGCGAGAGTCTGCTGAACGATGCGGTGGCCCTGCTGGTGTTCGGTATTGCGGTGACGGCCGCGGCGGCTCCGGACGGCGCATGGCATTCCTTGGCGCCGCGCCTGTTGATTGCGGTTCCGGGCGGAGCCGTGCTGGGCGTACTCATGGCGCAGTTCGGGATCCGCCTCTTCCCCCGGCTCGCCGGGACGCTGTCCTTGATCATCGTGCAATTCTTGGTCACCTACGGCACGTGGATTTTGGCCGAGCGGTTGCATCTGTCACCAATCGTGGCCGTTGTCGCCCTTGCGGCCGTGGTTGCGCGCTACATGCCCTCGCGCACCAGCGCGCGCGACCGGGTCAACTCCTACGCGGTATGGGCGACCGTGGTGTTCATACTCAACGTACTCGCGTTCTTATTGATGGGCCTGCAAGCACGCGACATCTTGAATCAATTGCAGAGCGATGCGCTGTGGCACGCCTTGGCATTTGCCGGCATTGTGCTCGGAATTGTGATCGGCGTGCGCTTTGTCTACGTCATGCTGTACGGCTTCATGCTGCGCAGGTTTCGCACCTTTTTTGAGCCCCGGATGCACGCCAAGGTGCCCAAGGCGTCGATCGGAATATTGGTGTCGTGGTGCGGCATGCGCGGCCTGGTCACACTGGCGACCGCGCTGGCGCTGCCGGAGGATTTTCCAAGCCGCGATGTCATCGTGCTGAGTGCCTTCACCGTCGTGCTTGGCACGCTCATCCTGCAGGGTTTCACCATCCGGCCCCTGATTGGCCTATTGCGCATCGCGCCGGATTCCTCGCTGGATGAGGACGTCAGCCGGACGCGCAATGCGATGCTGGATGCCGCTCTCAATGAGCTAAGGGAGATTTCCGGTGACGCCGCTGCCGCGTTGTGCGCCGAGTATGGCGCCGCTCGCGCGGGCAGCGTGGATCGATCCCAGCCGGACACCGAGTACGACGACCTGCGCAGGCGGGCGATCGCGGCCGAGCGGCGTCTGCTGGCGGTTTGGCGCCGCGAGGGCCGGATTCAGGACGATACCTATCATTTGCTCGAGGACGAATTGGACCGCGCCGAATTGCATGTGGCGCCCATGCCCAGCACTTCGTTGGACGGCTGAGACTCAGGCCGGGCGTACCCTCGGGGCCGGCGGCGCGCAAGTCAACCGGCTGGGCGGCTGTTTACCCGTCGGCCGTCGCGTTATCACGACTGTTCAGCCGGCGTTACGCGCTACTGCTACCATTGGTTGTAAACTTTTCACCGGCGGCCGTGTCTCAACGCTGGAACCTAAATCGTGGCAACACAGGGAGACCACGGGATGTCTTTACGTATCTTCGCAATCGCAACGATGGGCGTTCTCACGACCCTTTCTGCGGTCTCGGCCGTCGGTCCTCCGCGGCCCATGCTCCATCGACCGAATTTGGCCGGCAAATCGCCGCTGCATGTCGCCGGTAGTCGCAGCGCGCAGCAGCGTGCAAGCGCGACTGCCTCGAAGTTCGACGGGTCGCTGGCCGAAATATCACGCCACGCGAACAGCGTTCGACCGGGACATGCGCTCGAAGATTTGCATGCATTGAATCCCGCGGCGAAGTTTACCCAGCCGGCCAACAGTACCACACCGCTGGTATTGATCGATGCCATTACCAAGGGAGATCCGCAGAAACTAAAAGCCGCGCTTGTGGGGTTGGGCTTGCAGCGGCCTTCGCAGTATTTGAACGACGTTGGTGGTTGGTTGCCCGTCAATCAACTGGAGGCGGCGACCGCGCTCGGCGAATTGCACTCAATTCGCGCCTCGATGATGCGCACCAAGAGCGGCGCTATCACGTCCCAGGGCGACTACGCTCAGAACAGCGATTTGGTGCGCTCGTCCAACTCACTGAACGGTGCGGGCATTACCGTCGGCGTGATTTCCGACAGCTATGACTGCTATCAGCAATATCAAGATGCCGGCAATCCGCCTCCGGATGGAGATCAGGGTTATGCCAACAACGGATTTACCGCCACGGCTGCGAATGATATCTCCACAGGAGACATCCCTGCTTCGGTCAATGTGCTCAAGGATGCGACCTGCATGACCTACGGGCCGCCCGTTCAATTGCCGTTCGGCGATGAAGGGCGCGCGATGCTGCAAATCGTGCACGACGTGGCTCCCGGCGCCGGCCTTGCATTTTATACGGCGGAGAATAGTGAAGCTGACTTCGCCAACGGCATCGTCCAGCTGGCCGCGCCGGTTTCCGGCGGCGGCGCGGGCGCCAAAGTCATCGTCGATGACATCGGGTACTTTGACGAGCCGTTTTTTCAAGACGGACTGGTGGCGAAGGCGATCAGTCAGGTGGTGGCGCAAGGCGTCGCGTATTTTTCTTCCGCCGGCAACAACGGCATCCTTGGCTATAACAACAATTCGCCGACGTTTGCGACGCTGTCATCTTCTGCGCCGAATTCAGGCGAACATTTGCTGAACTTCGATACGACCGCTGCTACGACCAAGACGACACTCCCGGTAAAGATTCCGTCCCTGGTTCCCGGCCAATTCGTCGCGATCGTGGTCGAGTGGGATCAACCCTATGTGACGGGCGCTCCGGCGAGCGGCGGTTCGACGAGCCGGATTGATGTCTGCATCACCGGCGCCACCGGCAACGACATTATTGCCAACGGAGATCTGCAGCCGGCGACCTGCAGCGGCGCCAGCACTCTGGGCCACGATCCCGTGCAGGTCATGCTCATCGACAATCCGGCAAATGCCGGGGCCAACAGCTCGGAGGAGACGCTCAACATCGAGGTGGGTCTGCTGAGCGGCACGACGCCTGGACGCATCAAAATCGTGGTCGAAGATGACGGCGCCGGCAGCGAGATCACGCAGTTCGATACCAAAAGCGGCACAGTGCAGGGTCATCCGGGCTCGGCCGATGCAATGGCAGTCGCCGCCGCATTCTTTCCCAACACGCCATCTTGTAGTGGTTCCGATGCGCTACTGGAGGGGTTTTCCTCGGCCGGCGGTGATCCGATTCTGTTCGACGCCGCCGGTACGCGACTCGCGACTTCTGTGACGCGCCAAAAGCCGGATTTGGTCGGTCCTGACGGCGGCAACAATACCTTCCTGGGATTTGAGATCGCAGGCACGGGATTCGACGACAACAGCACGGTCCCCGAGTGCGCGAACAACTCTAGCTTCCCCAACTTCTTCGGCACGTCGGCGGCGGCCCCTCATGTTGCGAGCATCGCGGCACTTCTATTGCAGGCGGATCCGGCGCTGACGCCGGCGGAGCTCTACTCGTTCCTGCGGCAAAGCGCGTCGCCGATGGGCGTTACACCCAACCCGACAGTGGGCACCTTCAATTTCGACGCAGGCTATGGCTTCGTGCAAGCCGATGTGGCTGCAACCCTGATCCCGGCGATTATTCCCGCCGCGCCGACGCTGTCTTTGGCGTCTCCATCCATCGTGACGGGCAGCTCGACAACGATCACGTGGTCCTCGGCAAACACGACCGGCTGCACTGCGTCCGGAAGTTGGACGGGCGCCCTGGCCAGCAATGGAAGTCAGACTGTGAACCCCACGGCAGTGGGGTCCGACACTTATACACTGGTATGTGAAAACGCCGCAGGCAACTCGCCGGCTACTTCGGTGACGCTCACGGTCGCAGCCGTAGCGACTACGACAGTGACAGGCGGTGGTGGTGGCGGCGGCGGAGCGCTCGAACTCTCGACGCTGCTCGGCCTTCTCGCGCTAGGCGCGGCACGGGCGCGGCATTTGCTTCGCTCGCGTCCCAGCTTCTAGCTAAACGTCGCAGCTGGAGTCCGCGTGTACATGCACCGAGGAATCGTTGCCCAGACCTAAGGTCTCGTCGTGCCCGCACTTCCTCGATGTGTCGTCGGCGGTGGTTGCGGTCCACGCTAGGTTGGCGTGACCCTCGGCATCGGCCACAGCGGAAATCGGAGCCGATGTGAACCCGTTGATTCGCTCGTTTTGCAGCAGGATTCCCCGGGGCTTGGTGTTCATGTCGTACACTGTGACGATAATGTCCTGTGTACCGTCGTTGGTGATATTGACCTGGACCCCTTCGCCGCCGAGCGCCGTTCCCGCCGGCAATAATAACGGTGCCAAAATCAATGCTAACTTGATGTTGCTACGCATCTTGAGACCCTCCAGGTAATGCCCCTGGAAATTATCCACCAAGATCTTATGCGTCGCTGGGCCAAAAAGGCAGCGGCGGCGCTCCAATTTGGGTGTGGGAGGGACCCTACTTGCCCAGTCAGGTGAATGCGCCCAGGTCTTGGGCTGCCTTTGGCGCGCTCGGCGTCGTGTTCGGCGACCTCGGTACCAGTCCGCTCTATACATTGCAAACGGTGGTGCAGGCGATGGGCGGGCAATTTACGCCGCACTCGGCCCTCGGCGTGCTCTCGTTGGTATTTTGGACGCTGATCCTCACCGTTTCGATCAAGTACTGCCTGTTCGTGCTGCGCGCGGATAATCGCGGCGAAGGCGGCATCCTCGCGCTGATGTCCTTGGTGGGTGCCAACAGCTTCACACCGGGACTGCGGCTGCTGACCGGCATGGGGCTGTTGGGCGCTGCGCTCATCTATGGCGACGGCGTTATCACGCCCGCGATTTCCGTATTGAGCGCTCTCGAGGGCGTCAATGTCGTCACCGAATCGTTCAGACCGTTCGTGATGCCGGTGGCGGTGGTCATACTTCTGGTGCTGTTCGCCGCGCAGCGTTTCGGCACCGAAAAAATCGGCCGCGCATTTGGTCCGGTGATGTTGCTGTGGTTCCTCGTCATCGCGGTGCTCGGAACGGTCTCGATCTTGAAACATCCCGGTGTGATTGCTGCGGTCGATCCGCGCTATGCGGTGCGTTTCATGATGTCCTCGGGCCGGGCGGGCTTCTTGGTATTGGGCGGCGTGTTCCTGTGCATCACCGGGGGTGAAGCGCTGTACGCCGACATGGGTCATTTCGGCAGAGGTCCGATTCGACGTTCGTGGTACGGCATTGTCTTGCCCTCGCTGCTGCTCAGCTATGCGGGTCAAACCGCTTTTTTGCTCGATCAAGGAACCGTGACCGGCAATCCGTTCTTTCAGATAGCCCCCACGTGGGCGGTCTATCCCCTTGTGGCGCTGGCCACCGTGGCGACCATCATCGCCAGTCAGGCCATCATCACCGGCTCATTTTCCATGACGCGGCAAGCCATGCAGCTCGGCTGGCTGCCCGGAGTCGCCATCCGGCAGACCTCGGATCGCATCTATGGTCAGATTTATATTCCGGCGGTGAATTGGCTGTTGATGGTTGCGACCATTGCCACGACCATCGGTTTCGGCGCGTCGGATCGGCTGGCCGGCGCATACGGCACGGCCGTGTCGACCACCATGCTGTTGACGACATTTCTGTTGTATCGCGCCATGCGCGTTCTGTGGAAATGGCCGCTGCCCGTTGCGCTCGCAGTCGCGGGCATTTTCATCATCGTCGATACGAGTTTTTTCACGGCGAATCTCTTGAAGATTGCCGAAGGAGGTTGGTTGCCGCTCACCTTCGCAGCCATCTTGTTCGTGATCATGATTACCTGGCGCGCCGGCACCGAGGCCATTCGCGCCGCGCTGGCGCAAGCGCCGCAGTCGGCGGAACAGTTTTTGGCGCATCTGCGCAGCGGCTTGATTCCACGCGTCGAAGGTACGACGGTGTTCCTGACCCGTAGTACGCGGAAGATTTCCCGCGTCATCATGGATCACGCGCACTTTGTGGGTGCTCTGCCGCGCAATGCCATCGCCTTGAGCGTCGTGTTCGAAAATACCCCGCGCATCTCCGGTCCCAGCTGCACGGTGATCGATGATGTGGGCGAGGGTTTGTGGCACCTGGTGGCGCGCTTCGGCTTTCTCGAAATCCCGGATCTGCGCCAGGCGCTGCTCAAGACGCGTGGCTTGCCCGCCAGCGTGGATTTCGACAAGGCTTTGTTCGTCGGCACCCGCGATCTGGTGGTATCGAAAAAGGTGAATGCGGGACTTCGGGGCTGGCGCCTGACGCTGTTTGCGTTTCTTTACCGCAATTCCGTCAAGCTCGTCGATCGGTTCAATCTGGAGCCTTCGAATGTGATCGAGATTGCCAGGCAAATTGAGATCTAGCCTCATGCTGCCCGGCACTGTGGTCGTGAAAAATCGGACCAGGATCGCGAAACCCGGGTCCGTCATGCATGTTGGATGCGGCCAAATTTTGCATCATGCAGATGAGTCCCCATGCCAATATCAGACACAGACCGATCAGCAGCAGCGCAGCGATCGCGATATTCATGCAGCGATTTTAAAATTCGTGCCTTTCTCGGGCTGTAGGAACAACTCTGATAATAATGTCAGAGCCGCTGTTTGACCTGCCTGCGAGGGCTTGGCGGCCTAGGGATTGCGAGCGGCCAGCACCTCTCCGCAAACCTCGCCAAATCCCAGGCTCACCGCACCCGGCCGCTCGCACCAGCCGCGAAAAATCACGCTATCCCCGTCCTCGAGAAACGTGCGAGGTTCATCGCCGATGGACAGGGCTTGCGTGCCACCCTTGCTGAGTTCCACCAACGAGCCGGCTTCCGCCGGCGTCGGCCCGGACTGCGTGCCGCTGCCGAACAAATCGCCGGGCCGCAAGTTACAGCCATTGACGGTGTGGTGGGCCACGAGTTGTGCGATGGTCCAGTAGGCGTGCCGAAAACTGGTCTGCGACACGCGTTGTGGCGGTGCGCCACGGCCGCGCATGCTCGCCGTTTGAATGAACGCTTCGAGCCGTATGTCGATGGCGCCCGCCTCGCGATTCCGCTGCGACTCCAAATAAGGCAAGGGCTGTGGGTCGGTTTCGGGCCGCGTGAACGGCGCGCGAAAAGGAGCGAGCGCCTGCAGCGTGACCACCCAGGGCGAAATGGTGGTCGCAAAATTTTTCGCCAGGAAAGGTCCCAGCGGCTGGTATTCCCACCCTTGCAGGTCCCGCGCCGACCAGTCGTTGAGCAGGCACAAACCAAAAATGTGATTTTCCGCATCAGCCAGCGAAATCGGCTCGCCCGGTGGATTGCCCGCGCCGATGAAAATTCCCAGCTCGAGTTCATAGTCCAGCCGGCTGCTCGGGCCCATCGTCGGGGCGCCGCCTGAGGATCTCTGCCCTTGAGGGCGCGGAAATTTCTGCCCTGAGACGCCCACCGATGAACTGCGGCCGTGGTAGCCGATCGGAATCCATTTGTAATTGGGCAGCAGCGGATTGTCCGGACGAAACAGGCGGCCGATCGCCGTCGCGTGATGAATGGAGATGTAGAAGTCGGTGTAGTCGCCGATCTGCGCGGGCAGGGAGAATTCCGCGGCACTTTGCGGCACCAGGCATGCCTTCAGCGCGCTCTCGTGCGCGGACCCTTGTGCCATGGCAGCGAACAGGGCGTGCCGCAGCGCACTCCAGACGCCGGGGCCGAGCTGCATCAGCGTGTTGAGCGCGGGCAGGCTGCCTGCGCGGACGCCCTCGGCAGCCTCGGCTGTGAACAGCCGCGCATCCGCGAGTGCGCGCAGATCGACGATTTGATCGCCAATCGCGACGCCGCCGCGAAACGGCTCGCTTGACCTTGCGCGCCGGAATACACCGAAGGGAAGATTCTGAAGCGGAAATGCGCAGCCGTTCTGATTCGCAGCGGCGAGCCAACTGCGCGCTTCGGGATCGTGCGTCGCATCCAAGTTCAAGAGTGTCACGGCTTGGTCGGGTCGAAGCGCTTTTTGAGCCCCGACCAGTGGCTCAAGTAGTCGCTTTGCAGCCGCGGTATCCCCTGCAGCGCGTTGCGCGTGGGTTTGAGCACGCTTCGAGACTCGAACATGAACGCCATGGTGTCGGTGATGTGCAGCGGAACAGCAGTATCGGCGGCGCTGGCTTTGTCGAACGTCGCCGCATCAGGCCCATGGCCGCTCATGCAGTTGTGCAAGGAAGATCCGCCGGGCACGAATCCGGTGCTCTTCGCATCATAGACGCCGCAAATCAGGCCCATGAATTCATTGGCGACGTTGCGGTGAAACCAAGGCGGGCGAAAGGTATTTTCCATCACCAGCCAGCGCGGTGGAAACACCACGAAGTCGATATTGCTCGTGCCCGCCGTATCGCTTGGAGAGTGCAGCACCAGAAAGATCGATGGATCGGGATGATCGTATGAAGTCGAGCCCAAGGTGTTGAAGCGGCGCAGATCGTATTTGTACGGCGCGTTGTTACCGTGCCAGGCGACGACATCCAATGGAGAATGATCCATGCGCGCAGACCACAGGCGGCGGTCGAATTTGCCCACGAGCTCGCAAGGCTCCTCGATCTCTTCGTAGCGCGCGCGCGGCGTGAGAAAGTCACGCGCATTGGCCAGGCCATTGGAGCCGATGGGACCCAGGTCCGGCAATTTGAACGGTGCCCCGAAATTTTCGCAAACATAGCCACGTGCGCTGCCGCCGGGAAGATCGACGCGAAAACGCAGACCGCGCGGGATGACGGCGATTTCCTGCGGCTCGAGCTGTATGCGGCCGAGTTCCGTATCGAGCACCAGCGTGCCCTGCTGCGGCACGATGAGCATCTCGCCATCGGCGTCATAGAAAAACCGCCGCTTTGTCTTCATGGAGCGGTTCGCGGCAAAAAGATAAACCGCACAACCTGCGTGAGTATCGGGGGAGCCGTTGGCGGCGATGGGCACCAGGCCCTCGATGAAATCCGCCGCCGCGTCAGGAATCGGCAGGGGGTCCCAGCGCAGCTGGTTGGGAGGCGTCGATTCATCGCTCGGCGCTTGATCGAGCAACCGATGCTCGACGCGTTCGAAAGGCTGGTGAGTCACGGCGGGACGGATGCGATACAACCAGGAGCGCCGATTGGCGGCGCGCGGCGCCGTGAAGGCCGTGCCGGAGAATTGCTCCGCATACAAGCCATAAGGGCAATGTTGCGGGGAATTGCGGCCCCGGGGCAGGGCACCCGGCAACGCCTCGGTGGCGAATTCGTTGCCGAAGCCGCTCATATATCCATCGGATTCGGGAACGATTGCGCTCACCGGGTCATTCTAGACACTGCACGCGGTAATTTCACGCCAAAGGCGGCGATGGGTGCGTTTTACATCTCGGGGGGCAGCGGGCGCCGGCGTAGCGCAACCAATGTGTCGGGCTCCGCACGGCTCTTTTTGTTCCGCGCGAGCTTGGCGGGAAGATCAATGTCGTGGTGGGGACTTAAAAAGTCCAGCAGCTGCTGGCCGCCCGCGGAATGAGTGGCGACCACCTTGAGCGCGGCAAGCGTGGGGGTGGCCAAAATGATGCCGGCGATTCCCCAGAAAAAGCCGCCAAACCACAATGCCAGGAACACCAGCATGGGGTTCAACTGCAGGCGCCGTCCCACCAGCAGCGGCTGCACGAACTGTCCCTCCACGGTGGCGAGCGCCAGGTAGCATCCGGCAACCGCAGCTGCGTGACCCAAGCCGTCGAAGGAAATGATGGCCACCACCGTCAATACCAACAAGGTAACGGTGGGGCCGGCATAGGGAATGAAATTGAGAATGAACGCCATCGTGCCCCACAGGAAAGGATTGGGCATGCCGCACGCCATCATGGCGAAGGAGGTGGCGATTCCCAGGCCGACGTTGATGAGTGCGGTCGTGACGTAGAATCGGCCGACTTCGCTACGCACATTTTCGATGACGGCCAAAATGTGTGCGGATTTTAAATCGCTGGCGAATGCGGCAGTCATGCGCGCCAGCATCGGCGGTCCGCCGGAAAGCAAGAACAGCGTGAGAATGATGATGGTCACGGAGGACAGCACCACCGTGCGCGCGCTGTCCAACAGCATCGCCGGCGCGCTCTCCTGCGGTGCGGCGGCGGGCGCCGGAGCAGGGGCGCCGGCTTGCGCCGGCGGGGGACCTGAGCCGATGTTGCCGGCCGAATTTCGCAGCTCCCCGATGCGCGCCATGATTAGCTCGAAGGGTCTGATCTTGCGCTCAATGAGCCGCACGGTGTGCGGCGCGGCAGCGAACCACTTCTGCGCCGGTTCCGACATGAAATTGACCAACGCAACCATTATGCCGAGGATGACAGCCATGATCAGCGCGGCGCTCAAGCTGCGCGGCACATGCCGGTCATGCAGCGCTTCCACCGGGCCCGACAGCACCAGGGAAATCAGCAACGCCAAGGCCACGGGAATGAACGCAACATGAGCGAAATACAGCAACAGTCCGAACGCGCCTGCCACCAGCAGTCTTACGGCTGTCACGCGCTTTATTCTTTTATTTTCCAACGGCGTCCTCGAAACGTGCGGGTGATCTCGAGCCATCAACATGGAGTCACTTCGAGCAGGGCGGGCTGACGCCGTCGCCAGCTCGCCTGTGTAGTTTATTCTTAAATCTCTTTCTTCGGCTGATCGGCGCTTTGGCCGGGGTTCTTATTGCGATCCTGGTTGCCGCCGGTCTGCTGGCCGCCGCCCGTGTCGCGCTGTCCCTGTTGTTGACCTTGCCCTTCCTTGTGGCCCTGATCCTGCTGTCCGCCCTGGGAAGGATTCTTCCCTGGCTGATTTTGGGTTTTATCAGAACCTTGATTGACGTTGGACATTTGAAACTCCTGGATTGATTGATCACCACCGCTCACACAGTAGGGCCGGAGTTTCCGCAGCAATGTAGGTGAACGGCGAGCCACCGCACCGGGTGAAGAGCCGGCCCGTGTAGGAGCCTGCCGACAGGGCCGGATCTGTCAAATGGCGGTTGGGCGTGCTGAGCCGGGCAGAGTATGCGATCCTGCGCGGGGACAAAAAAGCAGGACCGGCAAGGCATGGCACGCGAACAATTTCATTGGGACGATCCGCTATTGCTCGATGCGCAATTGACGGATGAGGAAAAAATGATTCGGGATGCGGCGCGCGACTACGCGCAGGGCCAGCTGGCACCGCGCGTGCTCGAGGCATTTCGCCGCGAGCATACGGATCCCGGCATATTCAAGGAAATGGGCGGCGTCGGTCTCTTGGGTTCGACCATCCCCGAGAACTACGGCGGCGGCGGCCTCAACTATGTGAGCTATGGGTTGATTGCGCGCGAAGTCGAGCGCGTCGATTCCGGTTTCCGCTCCATGATGAGCGTGCAGTCCTCGCTCGTGATGTTGCCCATATATCAATTCGGTACCGAGGCGCAGAAGCAGAAATACCTGCCGCCGCTGGCGCGCGGGGAATCCATCGGTTGCTTCGGCCTGACCGAACCGGATCATGGATCGGATCCGGCGAGCATGGTCACGCGCGCGCGCAAGGCCGCCGGCGGTTATAAAATGTCGGGTGCGAAGACCTGGATCACCAACAGTCCCATCGCCGATGTGTTCGTGGTTTGGGCAAAAACCGACGACGAGGTGATCCGCGGCTTCATTCTCGAGAAGGGTTCGAAGGGGCTCACGACACCGGTGCTGCACGGCAAGGTGGGTCTGCGTGCCTCGATCACCGGGCAGATTTTGATGGATGAGGTCTTCGTGCCGGAGGAAAATTTGCTGCCTGGGGTCACGGGACTCAAAGGGCCGTTCACCTGTCTCGATTCCGCGCGCTACGGCATTGCCTGGGGCGCGCTGGGCGCCGCCGAGAGCTGCTGGCACACGGCCCGACAATATGTGCTGGATCGCAAGCAGTTCGGCCGGCCCCTGGCGGCGAATCAACTCGTCCAGAAAAAACTGGTGGAGATGCAGGTGGAAATCACCCTGGGACTACAGGGTTGTCTGCGCCTCGGGCGCATGAAGGACGACGGCACGGCCTCGGTCGAAATCACGTCCATCATGAAGCGCAATTCCTGCGGCAAAGCATTGGATATCGCGCGCGTGGCGCGCGACATGCTGGGCGGCAACGGCATTTCCGATGAATACGGCGTCATCCGTCACGTGGTGAATCTGGAAGTGGTGAACACCTACGAAGGCACGCACGATATCCACGCCTTGATTCTCGGCAGGGCGCAGACCGGCATCCAGGCCTTCTCGTAAGAATTCCTGCCAAAGAATTCTAGGGGTAGGACGGCGACGCCCCGCCGGGTACCCGTGGCACGTGGATACTCGGCCTGAGACCGACCTGCCACTCCGCACTCACCGGCGCTTCGGCGGCGACGGTGATGTGCCGGCTTGTGGTCTCTTCGGCGCGATCCAGACTGGGATGCCAAATTCTAACCGCGTATTCGCCCGGCGGCAGGTCGGCGATCGCGGCGGTCCCTTGAGGGCCGGTCTTTGCAAAGAAGGGCGTTTCTGAGACGTAAATGTAGCCGATCATCCAGTCGTGGATGTTGCAGCCGAGGATCACGACGCCCGGCTTGTCGAAGATCACCGGTGGCGCATCGGTGCCGCCATACAAGGGCAGCTCGAATTTCTTGACCGGGGAGAACGAGTACACCTGGTGGCGGATATTGTCGCTGTTCGGAAAATGCACGGTGGAGCCGACGAATATCGGCTTGACGTAGGGCACGAATTCCTTGTCGACCTGATCCACGGCGTCGGGCTGCGGGCGCACACGCAGCGCATTGCGCGCATCGACCGGCACGGCGAGTACCACGGCATCCGCAACGCCTTTGCCTTTGTGATCCTTGACGGTCACCCTGAGCTCCGCGGCGTGCGCCGCGGCCGCGCACGCCAGAATCAATGCAATGCCGGCTGTGAATGGGGTTCGCATCTAAAATCGATGGTTCCAGTTAAGTTCCGACATCGAGTCGCTGTAGTTGTTGCCGCCCTGGGCGTGGGTTACCAAGCGCTGGAATCCACACCCGATCAAACTATGAGCGCTCAGCGAATAGTCCACCCCCAAGCGGGCACCGTACGTCGTGCCGTTGAGTTTATACGCGTAGGCGTCCGGTCCGAAGGTGGGATCGGCAGCCACCGCCTTGGAACTCGCATAGAGATACGTGCCCGCGGCGGTCGTGGAAATGACATCACCGTGCCGCCACAGCGATCCAAGGCCGAGCGAAATCCGTGAGTTTAGGGAGTACTGCAGCGCGGTCTTGAGGGTGCGTCCGTTTTGGCTGAACACATCGCCGGAGATGCCATAGATCTCGGCTTCGGCCGGCGCGGCGCGCCTTCGTTCGAAGGCGTAATTCGCCCATAGGCTGACGCGCTCATCGAATCGCTTTCCCACCTCGAGCGAGGCGCGATAAATGGTCGCGTTCCGGTAGCCGTCAGCATAATTCGCACGGCCCAGGGCAAAGCCTGCTCGAGCCCAAGGGGCGAAGGCGCCCAAGCCCCACTTCCTCTTGAGAGACAGCACGCCCTCGAGCGACGCATCGTTCAAGCCGCTCAAGTGGTCGTAGACCTGTCCCGACAGATTCGCGCCGGCGGCGAAACTGGTGTTTTCACCGACCTGCATCAGTTGCAGAAGGGAGACCGTCGCCGCCGCACTGGAGTCCTCTACGACGCTGGCGTAGTTGCGTGCATTGCCCACATTGTTGTCATGCCTGAGCGCGGCCGATGTGGCCACGGTCCAGTCGCCGCGGGCAGTGAGAGAGACCGCACATAGGGCGAGAAATGCCGGCAGCGAGGCGCGCATCGCCCCGCTCAACGTCCTTGGCTCCTGGCAGCGCATTTTCGCATTATGCAATGTCGCTGTGCCCGGGGAGCGCGACCCAAGTCGCATCGTACGGAGCCGATTGCTAAAGGGGGTTTTTAGGCCACCCTATGGACGTTCAAGGGCTTGGGCAACGGCATAGCCCGCCGAGACCCAGGCATCGAGCCCGCCATGCAGCGGCCTAACGCGTTTGAAGCCGTGGTTCATCAGAACCCTGGCGACGCTTGCCGCTGAGGCTTCGCTGGGGCACGTGCAATAGAGAATGATGTCGCGTTCCCGCGGGAGATCCTTGAGGCGCGCGTCCACGTCGGGCAAGGAAATATGCACGGCGCCGGGAATCCAGCGAGGCTCCAGGCTGCGCGCGCTGGGCGAGCGCACATCGATGATGAGCGGCTGCGAGCCATTCTCGATGAGTTGCTGCAATTCCGCGACACTGATCCGCGCCATTCGCAGCGTCTTGTAGAAGCGGGTGCGCTCCCACCACTTGTAGGCCACATACGCGCCGAGCAGGACGAGGGCAACGCCGAAGGCCATGCTGCCGATGTCATCGAGGCGAATCAGCAGCCGCTCGATTTGCGCTTTGAACAGCATGCCGGCCAGGAGGCCCGCGCCCACCCACAACATGGCGGCGACGGTACTCAAGGCGATGAATCGTGCCCAGCCGATGCGCATCGCACCCGCGAGCGGCGGTGCGATGGTGGCGAGTCCCGGGACAAACTTGGCGATGAGCAGGGAGTTGACCCCCCAACGCTCAAAGCGGCCTTGGGTTTCGCTGACGCACGAATCAGGCTCCAGGGAAACGCGGCATAGGGTCTTGAGGACACGGATACCGTACTTCTGGCCGACCCAGTACCAGAGGCAATCGGCGAGCAGGCAGGCGAGGACTGATGCGAAAAACAACTCTGCAAAGGGCAACTGCCCATTCGCGGCGAGCGCGCCGGCCACGATGAGCGTCGGAACGACCGGCACGGGCAAGCCGAGTTGATTCAGCAAAACATTGAGCGCGACGAAACTTAGGCCGTAGTGGCTGAAGCTGAATAGCAGTTGCCCGTTCAATGTTTTCGGCGTTCGATGTTGGGCAAGAATGCCGCGACCATGCCGAGCAGCGGCAAGTAGGCGCAGATCCGATAGACGAATTCGATGCCGTGCTGGTCGGCCAGGCCGCCCAATACCGCCGCGCCGATGCCGCCGATGCCGAACGCGAAGCCGAAAAACAGTCCCGACACGGCACCGACATTGCCGGGCATCAGTTCCTGGGCGAAGACGACGATCGCGGAAAACGCCGATGACAGTATCAAGCCGATGATGAAGGTGAGAACGCCCACCCACGCCAGATCAACGTAGGGAAGAATCAAGGTGAAGGGTGCTATCCCTAAGATCGATACCCAGATGACACGTTTGCGGCCGATGCGATCGCCCAAGGGTCCGCCGAACAGCGTGCCCAGGGCCATGGCAAGCAGGAACACAAAGAGGTGAACCTGCGCGGAGCGCACCGAGACGCCAAATTTCTCGATCAAATAGAAACTGAAATAGCTGGTGATGCTGGCCACGTAAAAATATTTCGAGAAAATGAGCAGCACGAGCACGGCGATCGACCAGCGGACGCGCGCCGCCGACACCGGAGGAGGTGCGGTCGGCGTTTTATGCGCCGCGGGGCGATCGATGTGCTGCCGCTTGTACCAGGCGCCCACCCGCGCCAGCACCGCGATGGCCAACACCGCGGCGATCGCGAACCAGGCGAGAGAGGGCTGACCCTTGGGGATGATGATCCACGCCGCCAGCAACGGACCCATCGCGCTGCCGGCATTGCCCCCGACCTGGAATATCGACTGCGCCAGCCCATGGCGCCCGCCGGAGGCCAGGCGCGCAATGCGCGAGGACTCTGGGTGAAAAATCGCGGAGCCGGCGCCGATCAGGGCGGCCGCTGCGAGCACGCTGGCGTAATTCGGCGCGAAGGCCAGGGTCACCATGCCGATCAATGTGAAGCACATGCCCGCGCTCAAGGAATAGGGCTGCGGATGCTTGTCGGTGTAGATGCCGATGAGCGGCTGCAACAGGGATGCGCAGATCTGATAGGTCAGTGTGATCGTGCCGATTTGCGCGAAACTCAAGTGAAACTCGCCCTTGAGCAGCGGATAAATTGCGACGATCAACGACTGCATCATGTCGTTGAGGAAGTGCGAGAAGCTCAACGCGCCGAGCAGATTGAATCGCGTCTGCACCACCGGAACGATCGGCGCGTCCGCCGTGAAATCCTTTGCCATGCCTTACCCTACTAGCTACTTCGTTGTCTGTCCTGAGAGAATGCGCCGATGAAACGCTTCGAGCCCTTCGTCTTCCTGCGCGATCTCGCCACGCGTTGGGACGTGCTGGCGTTTATTGTCGTGATAGGGCTCATCGTGTTCCTGGGAGAGACCTCGCGCGGCCTGTTTGCGCCGCTGACGGCGCTCGAGACCACGCCCATGTCCCTGAATCCCTCGCATCTGCCTGAGTATGCGGCGCGCACCACGTTTCGCATGTTCGCGGCGCTGGCGCTGTCGCTGGTGTTCACGCTCACCTATGCCACGTGGGCGGCCAAGAGCGAGCGCGCCGGAAGACTTTTGGTACCCATTCTGGACATCCTCCAGTCGGTGCCTATTCTAGGTTTCATTTCGGTGACGGTCGTGTTTTTCATGTCGCTGGCGCCGGGCCGGGTTCTGGGCGCGGAATTCGCGGCCATCTTTGCCATATTCACCAGTCAGGCATGGAATATGGCCTTCAGCTTCTATCAATCTCTGCGCACGGTTCCCACCGAGCTCATCGAGGCGGCGGAATCGTTTCGCCTCTCGCCCTGGATGCGCTTCTGGCAGCTCGAGGTGCCCTTCGGCATGCCGGCGTTGATCTGGAACATGATGATGTCGATGTCCGGCGGCTGGTTTTTCGTGGTCGCTTCCGAGTCGATCAGCGTGGGGCACACTACCGTGGCACTGCCCGGGGTGGGTTCCTATATCGCGCTCGCCATCGAGCAGAAGAATCTCACCGCCATCGGCTGGGCGATCGCGACCATGTTGATCGTGATCCTGGCCTATGATCAGTTGATCTTCAGGCCCCTGGTGGCGTGGGTGGACCGCTTCCGCGTCGAGCAGGAGCCGGGCGCCAAAGTGCCGGATTCCTGGGCCCTCACCATGTTTCGCCGCTCCCGCATCATTCAGGCCGCCACGCTGGCCTTCCACGCGGCCGTCATGTTCACCAGCCGCGCGGTGAAGCGCAAGGACGAGCCGGAGGCGCCGCTGTCCGTCAAATCGAAGCGGTCGCTCGACTGGCTGTGGGTTCTCCTGATCGTTGCCGCAGTGGTCGCGGGCCTCTGGCATATCGTCGTGGTGCTGATCCAAAACACGCCGCTGCGCGAAGCGCTGCAGGTGTGCGGCCTCGCGACGCTCACCATGCTGCGGGTGTTCATCTTGATTGCGTTGGCCAGCCTCATCTGGGTGCCGATCGGCGTGTGGGTGGGCATGCGCCCGCGCGTCGCGCAAATCGTTCAGCCCATCGCGCAGTTCATGGCCGCCTTTCCCGCCAATCTGCTGTTTCCCATCGCGGTGTACGGCATTGTCAGATGGAAACTGAATCCCGATATCTACCTCAGTCCCCTGATGATTCTGGGTACGCAATGGTACATCCTGTTCAACGTGCTCGCCGGTGCCTCCTCGATCCCCGCGGAGATGCATTATGTCGCGGCGAATACGTTCGTCACGGGCTGGCTGTGGTGGCGCAAGGTGGCGTTGCCGGCGATTCTGCCGTTCTATGTCACCGGCGCCATCACCGCGTCGGGCGGATCCTGGAACGCGGCCATCGTGGCCGAACTGGCAAGCTGGGGCGACACGCATGTGCAGGCGCGGGGGCTGGGAAGCTATATTGCCGAGGCGACCACGGCCGGCGACTTTCACCGCATCGTGTTGGGGATTGGCACCATGAGTTTGTTCGTGGTGGTCATCAATCGGTTCTTTTGGCGGCCGCTTTACTATTACGCCGAGCGCAAGTATCGGCTTACCTGAAGGGTTCGGCATGAATACCACTTCCCCGCTGCTGCAATGCACCGATGTTCGCAAGGCGTTTCCGAAGCCGGACGGCGCGGAGCTGTTGGTGCTGCAGGGAATGAATCTGGAGCTGCGCGAGGGGCAAATCGTGGGCCTTTTGGGCAGATCCGGTTCGGGAAAATCGACCCTGCTCCGGCTGATCGCGGGACTATCCGAACCCAGCGCGGGGGATTTGCAATACCTCGGCAAACCGATTGCCGGTCCCGCCCCCGGGATCGCCATGGTATTTCAAAGTTTTGCGCTATTTCCCTGGCTCACCGTGTTTGAAAACGTGGCGCTGGGCCTCGAGGCGCAGCGCATGTCGCGGGCGGAAATCCGCAAGCGCTCGCTGGCGGCCATCGACCTCATCGGCTTGGACGGTTTCGAATCCGCCTATCCGCGCGAGTTGTCCGGCGGCATGCGCCAGCGGGTGGGTTTCGCGCGCGCGCTGGTGGTGCATCCGAATATCTTGCTCATGGATGAACCGTTTTCCGCGCTGGACGTGCTGACCGCGGAGACGCTGCGCACCGACTTCTTGGATCTGTGGGCGGAAGGGCGCATGCCCATCAAGGGCGTAATCCTGGTCACCCACAACATCGAGGAGGCGGTGTTGATGTGCGATCGGGTGCTGGTGTTCGGCAGCAACCCCGGCCGGATCTTGAGTGAAATCAAGGTGACCCTGCCGCAGCCGCGCAATCGCCTGGATCCGAGTTTCCGCGAGCTGGTGGAGCGCATCTATGTGGAAATGACGGCACGGCCCACGGGCGGGGCCCCGGGGCGCAAGGAAAATTTCCCGGGATTGGGAATCGGCAGTGTGCTGCCGCATGTTTCGTCCAACCTGCTCGCAGGCTTGATGGAAGCGGTCGCGGCCCCGCCTTTTAACGGCAAGGCGGACCTGCCGGAGATTGCCTCGGATCTGACCATGGAAATCGACGAGCTGTTTCCGGTGGCGGAGACCCTGCAGATGCTGCGTTTCGCGGAGTTGGAAGGCGGCGACTTGAAGCTGACCGAGGACGGCCTGGCCTTCGCCCACAGCGCGCTCGATGAGCGCAAACGCATATTTACGCGGCATTTATTGAGCTATGTGCCGCTGGCCGCGCACGTGCGAAGGGTTCTGGACGAACGGGCCTCGCATTCCGCCCGAAAGAGCCGCTTTATCGACGAATTAGAGGACTTTATGGCCGAGGACGCGGCGGAGCAGAGCCTGCGGGCGGTGGTGAGCTGGGGACGGTACGCCGAGGCGTTTGCCTATGATGACGAGAATGCCATGTTCAGCTTGGAGAATCCGACTTAAAATGAAGCGATGAACGAGATGGCGCCCTATCTGACCCTGAACGTTCCGCCCGACGAAATGGTGAAGTACATTCAGGATCTGATGACCCTGCCGCACGGCGAAATTGCGGCCAGTTCGGCGCTGGCGCTGGCGCAGCGGCATTGGGGCGGGGATACACCTCTGGCGCGCGCCGCGTTGCTGCGTTGGGGAGCGCTCAACCTTGCATTCCAGGATAAGCGCTTGGAAACCTGGACGGTCACCCGCGACCACGATCGCATCCAGGTCCCCGCCGCCCTGGTGGCCGCCGCGGGAATTGCTCCCTTGGTTCTGGATAATGAGCGCGCGGTTTTCGACATCCCCGCGCTCCTGGATGCGACGCTGGATTTTCAGCCGCCAGCGGGTCAGGCTTAAAACTACATGACAATCCCGGCCAAGCAGGCGCGCAAGCCGCGCTTTGGCGTACTGCGGACTATCGCCCTTTACAAGCTGGTCAAGGTGCTGCTGCTGCTGGGCGTGGCCTACGGGGAGCTGCGGCTGCGCGATGCCTCCTTGGCGGCAAAGCTGCTTTCCTGGGCGCAGACGCGGCCCTATGGATTGGAGCACCGCATCGTGGCGCAGTTGCTGGAATGGTTCAGCGGGTTGAGCGTGTCGCGGATCTATGCCCTGCGCATGGTGACGCTGGCCTACGCGGCGGTTTTCGCGGTCGAGGGGGTAGGGCTTTGGATGGAAAAGCGCTGGGCCGAGTGGCTGACCACCATCATTACCGCCTCGCTGATACCGCTCGAGGCCTGGGAAATATTTTACCGTCCGACCATCGGCAAGATGCTGATCTTGCTGGCGAATGTTGCAGTCGTGGGGTACCTGGTATGGCATGTGCGCAAGACCCAGGCGTTGCGGCAACCGCCCATTGTGAAATGATCTTCATCTCGCGCCAAACGCCTGATTCCGTCGTATTCTTCGCAGCGCTTAAGCTCACACCACCCGTTTGGAGATCTCATGAAGAAGTCTGCGACCCTGATTAGCACCGCCTTGTTGGCCTTTGGCCTAGCCGCCGCCTCGATGGCCGCGGATGCGCCGAAGACCGGTACCCCGGCCGCTGCCGATAGCTCGGCTCCTGCGACCTCGACCAAAGCTCACAAGCACACCAGCAAGAAGCACAAGAAGGCTTCGACCGCTGCTCCGGCAAGCAAGTAATATTATTGGTATAACGCCCCGACCGCTTCACCGCGGCCGGGGCGTTTTTTTGTGCGCTGAATAATCGCAGGTCATTGGCGGGTACATGGATTTCATAGTTGCAATCAAGGCCTTGATACTGGGAGTGGTCGAGGGGCTGACGGAGTTCTTGCCGGTCTCGAGCACCGGGCACTTGATCGTTGTCGGCAGCCTGCTCAATTGGAACGACGAGAAGGGTGAGGTCTTCGAGATCGTCATCCAGTTCGCCGCCATCCTGGCGATTTGCTGGCTGTATCGTCAGCGGCTTTGGACGGTCATCGCGACGCTGCCGCGCGAGCGCAAATCGCAGGTCTTTGCCTTGAACCTGGTACTGGCATTCCTGCCCGCCGCCGTCATCGGCGTCATCTTCATCCGTACGATTAAAAAGTACCTGTTCGCACCGATTCCGGTCGCCAGCGCATTCATCATCGGCGGTATTTTGATTTTGCTCATCGAGAGCCGCAAGCGCGCCGCCCGAGTCGAGAGTGTCGATGCCATCAAACCGCCCGATGCGCTCTGGATCGGCGTTGCACAGACATTGTCCCTGATTCCCGGCACCTCGCGCTCGGGCGCGACCATCATGGGAGGATTGCTGCGCGGCTTGTCGCGGCCGGCTGCCACGGAGTTTTCGTTTTTTCTCGCCATCCCCACCATCTTTGGCGCAACGGTGCTCGAGCTCTACAAGGCGCGTCACCTGCTGAACCTCCATGATCTGGCGGTGATCGGCGTGGGTTCGATCGCCTCCTTCATCAGCGCGATGATTGCGGTGCGCGCCTTGCTGCGCTATGTCAGCGCCCATAATTTCAAGGTGTTCGCCTGGTACCGGATCGCGTTCGGCTTCGTGATCCTGGGCACGTGGTACTTCGGCCTCGTGAAGTGGTGAGCACGATATTTCCGCAGGCGGCCGATGTCGCGCACCTGATTCAGGTTGCGCTGACGCCGATTTTTTTGATTTCGGCGATCGGGGTCACGCTCAATGTCTTGACCAGCCGGCTGGCGCGAATCGTCGATCGGGCGCGCGCCATGGAGAGCGAGGTATGCCGGCCGGACTATCAGGCGGGCGCCCGCGATTTGCATGCGGCGCTCGGCGTGCTGGCGCGGCGCGCGCGCTATATCAACGCGGCAATCACCTTGATCACGATCTCGGCGCTGTTGATCGCGTTGGTGGTGGTGATGCTGTTCGTCAATGCGTTCGCGCACTGGGATCTGGCGGCATTCATCGCCATCATGTTTATCCTATCCATGCTGGCGTTTGCCTCGGCATTGACGGCGTTTCTCATCGAGGTGCGCATCGCCACCAACACCTTGGCGATCGGCATCGAGGCCGCCTCGCGCCAATAGCGGCGGACAGCGCGCGGCTGAGCCTAGTGAGCCGCTTGCGCGCCTTGCGCGGGACGCTCGCGCACCGGGATCGGCACGTTACACAGGTCGATGCGGCCGGCCGGCACCTTGAAGAAATCCTCCGGACGATTGCGGCGCGATTCGACCAGGGCCGCAAAGGTGGGCGTATCGGTGCGGATTACCTCGAGGTTTGATCGCTCCGCGGCCGGGACATCTGCGGCCACGCGAATCGACTTGATCGGCAGCGGCTTTTCGGTCTTCGTATAGAAGCCCATCTCGGCACTGCCGCGCGGCAGGGCGGAGAGCAGTTCGACGCCTTTGACGACGCGGCCGACCAGCGCGACATTGCGGTCCAGATGCCGCGGCGCGTGGCCAATGACCACATACATTTCGGCGCCGCTGCCGCTTTCCGCATCCAAATCGCGCCCGACGCCCACCATGGCGTAGCAATGCGCGAGCCACACCTTGTGCAGCGCGGCCGAGCGCGCCACCGGCAGGCCATCGGTGAAGCCCACCTCGGGGGCATAGACATCGCCATCCGGCAATTTCGTAAAGGCCATGTGTGCCGGCATCGCCGAGTCGAATTCCGGCGCCACCTTGCCGATTCCGGGCGGCAGCGGATGCCGATTGTCAGGATCACCCCATTGCGCGACGTAATTGTCCTGCTCGCGGATGACGGCAAGCCCGTTGAAGTATCCGGCACGGGTCAGGGTCTTGATGTTGGTCACATGCAACGGGGCGAATGCGGGGGCCAATTCGATGACCACGCGCCCCAAGGGTAATTCCACGTACAAGGTGTTGTTCGGATCCAGGGGACGCCAATCGGCAGGGCTGGAGGCCTTGAGGACCTCAGGCATGCTCAGGGGCTTAGCGGCAAATGCGGCCTGCGATAAAATTACCAGCGCGCAGGGGATTAAAAATCTAAAATTGGCGTTCATGTACTTGAGTATTGCATAAATCCTTTACCGGTCAGGGGGCGAAATGCGCCGCATTTTCTTGGGTTGCCTCATGTTTTTTATCGCCGAAATGCCCGCACTGCTGCATGCGCAGGGCTATCCGAGCGGCGGCATTCCGCCGATCACCGGGAGCGGCGGCCGCACGCCGCAGGGGAGCGAAATCCCCTCCGCGCCGCCGGAGGTCAAGCCGGACAAGGCGGCCACGAAGGCCTATGCCGCCGGTATGAAAAGCATGCTGAAGGCGCATGAGCTGGAGGACACGATCGCGAAGGCCACGGACCCGGACAAGAAGGCGAAGGCCCAGGCGAAACTGGACGACACCTACGGCCGGGCGCTGGAGGAATTCACGGAAGTCTTGCGCAACAAGAACGACATGTACGACGCATGGAACAAGATCGGCTTCATCCATCTGCACTTCGGCGCCTACCGCGAGGCCATCGACGATTACAACCACACGTTGGCGCTCAAGCCCGATCTGGAAGAGGCCATTGAACATCGCGGTGAGGCGTACATGGGCATCGACCACTTGGATGACGCGAAGGCCACTTACATGGAGCTTTTCTTCCACGCGCGGCCGCTGGCGGATCAAATGATGACGACCATGCAAGCCTGGTTGCAAAGCCACCGCGCTTCGGCAAACGGCATACGCGCCGCGGATATCGATGCCTTCGACAAGTGGCTGCAGGAACGCGAGGGTATCGCGAAAACGACCGCGGCGAACTAGGAGCCTGTCTGAGGATTCCACGTGAGCCGCGTTGGCTCTGCAAGGGAGCGGATGCCAGGCGCGCGGCGCAGCCCGTGGTGGGCTCCACGGGCAAGCCGCGCAACACCGCAGACGCCCCTTGCAGAGCCAACCCTTCGGGAGCGGACGGATTTGCCTTCATTCGTCGTTGTCGCCTCCTCATTGGGATCAAACCCAACCTCGTCGGCTCCGCCTCGACTGAAGGCAAATCCGTCACGCTCGCGGCCACGCGGAATACTCAGACAGGCTCCCGGCCGGGCTCCTGGGGCGTGCGGCTCAGCGCATCGACTTTGGCGCGCAGCTGCTCCACCAATTCCTCGAGCGCGCTGACACGCTGAGTTAAAGAGGGGCCGGCCGAAGCCGCTGCGGCGCTGTGCGGCGCGTCGTGGGCCTCGACCTCGGGTCCCGCCGAGACGATCTCTCCCGAGAATAAATGCGCATAGCGTGATTCGCGCGCGCCCGCCGCGCGCGGCAGCCGCGCGATGAAGGGGCCGTCCTCGCGGCTCATCAGGTTGCGTAATGTGGCCTCGACGGCTTCGGCATCCGCAAACTCGCACAGCCTGTTGGTTCGCGAGCGCAGCTCGCCGGGGGTCTGCGGGCCGCGCAGCAGCATCACGCAAATGATGCCGAGTTCCTGTTTCGTAAATTTCAGAGAACCGAACTCGGTGTTGCAAAAACGGTGCTTGTACTTCGTGACGCGCCCGCCATAGCCGGCGGACTTGTCGCTCACCATGTATTTCTTCATGAGCGAGTCGACCGATTGCTGCACCTCGGCCTCGCTCAAATCCAGCACCGGATCGCGGTTGGTCTTTTGATTGCAGGCATTGGTTAAGGCATTGAGCGACAGCGGATACTGATCGGGAGTGGTAATTTCCTTTTCGATCAGACACCCGATGACTCGCGCCTCGTGCAGGGTAAATTCTATATTCATGGCAGCTTCCAACTCGGCGCCGGTTGATCTACCGTAGCGCTCTTGAGCCCAAAAGAGAAACAGGATATCCGGAAATGAAGACCAAAGCCGCTGTCGCAACCCAAGCCCGCAAGCCCCTCGAAATCATCACCGTGGATTTGGACGGTCCCAGAGCCGGCGAAGTCTTGGTGGAGATCAAAGCCAGCGGCGTCTGTCACACGGACGAGTTTACCCGGTCGGGGGCGGATCCCGAGGGCTTATTTCCGGCCATATTGGGACACGAGGGCGCCGGAATCGTGGTGGATGTCGGTGCCGGCGTCACCTCGGTACGCAAGGGGGACCATGTCATTCCGCTCTACACACCCGAATGCCGGCAGTGCAAGTCGTGCACCTCCCACAAGACCAATCTGTGCACCGCCATCCGTGCGACCCAGGGAAAGGGGCTGATGCCGGACGGCACCAGCCGGTTTTCGATCGGCAAGGATCTCGTGCACCACTACATGGGTTGCTCGACCTTTTCGAATTTCACCGTGCTTCCGGAAATTGCCGTCGCGAAAATCCGCGAGGATGCGCCGTTCGACAAGGTGTGCTACATCGGTTGCGGCGTGACGACGGGCATTGGCGCGGTGATCAACACTGCCAAGGTGGAGGCGGGCGCCAATGTGGTGGTCTTCGGCCTGGGCGGGATCGGCCTCAACGTGGTGCAGGGCGCGCGCATGGTCGGCGCCAACAAGATCATCGGGGTGGATTTGAATCCCGGACGCAAGGCTCTGGCCGAAAAATTCGGCATGACGCACTTCGTCAACCCGAAGGAGGTCGGTGGTGATCTGGTCGCTCATCTGGTGGCGCTCACCGACGGCGGCGCCGACTACAGCTTCGAATGCGTCGGCAGCGTGGATCTCATGCGTCAGGCCTTGGAGTGCTGCCATCGGGGATGGGGCGTATCGGTGATCATCGGCGTCGCGGGCGCGGGCAAGGAAATCTCGACGCGGCCGTTTCAATTGGTGACGGGACGAGTGTGGAAGGGCACCGCCTTCGGCGGCGCGCGCGGCCGCACTGATGTGCCGAAGATCGTCGACTGGTACATGGACGGCAAGATCAACATCGACGATCTCATCACGCACAAAATGCCGCTCAATGACATCAACAGCGCATTCGACCTGATGCATTCGGGCGAGTCGATCCGCAGCGTCGTGCTGTTCTCGTGAGTTCCTTGACGTTGATTTCCGAGCACGCTTGCTACGGCGGCGTGCAGCGATTCTACCGGCACGAATCGCGCGAGACCCGCGGCCCGATGAAATTCTCCGCCTACCTGCCGCCGCAGGCGCGTTCGGGCAAGGTGCCTGTCCTGTATTTTCTATCGGGACTCACCTGCACCGAGGAGACCTTCTGCATCAAATCGCATGCGCAAAAATCCGCCGCGGAATTGGGGCTCATGCTGATCTCGCCGGACACCAGTCCGCGCGAGCCGCGCATCCCCGGCGACGCCGATCACTGGGACTTCGGCTATTCCGCGGGGTTTTATTTGGACGCCACCCAGGCACCGTGGTCGCAAAACTACCGCATGTACAGTTATGTCACGCGGGAGCTGGGGGAGATCGTGGCCGCTCAACTGCCGGCTCGCCTAAGCGCCACGGGTATTTTCGGTCATTCCATGGGCGGGCACGGCGCACTGACCTTGGCGCTGCGCAACCCTGAGCTGTATCGCTCGGTGTCCGCCTTTGCGCCGATTGCCGCACCCATGCAGGCGCCCTGGGGCAAGAAGGCATTCGCAAATTATTTGGGGCCGGACATCGAGACGTGGCGCGAGCACGATGCCACCGAATTGGTGGCGCGGCGGCCCTATCCCGGACCCATCCTCATCGATCAGGGGAGCGCGGACCAATTTCTGACGACGGAACTCATGCCAGAGAAATTCGCCGCGGCGGCGGCAAAATCCGGGCAGCAGTTAAATTTGCGCATGCAACCGGGCTATGACCACGGCTATTACTTCATCCAGACCTTTATGGCCGAGCATTTGCAGCACCACGCGGAACAGCTGCGCCGTATTTGATGGGGGTGAAACCGAGAGCAGCCGCGACCGCCTTGAACAGCAGCAATCCGACAAAGGCAACGCCGTTGACAGAGAGGATGTACAACACAACCGGTACCGCGAAATCCGCGCGGCTGCCCGCGGGACTCAGCAGAAAAAGAGCCGCCTCGTAGGCGACAAATGCGACGATAAATGCGCCGATGGCTCTTAGCGTAGTCGCCAGGTTTTTCAGCGCCCGCTGCGCAAGCAGGGCGGCCATCGTGGACAGCAGGGCGGCGATCCCCAAATTGATGCCTCCGCGGTAACAGTCCCAATTCAGCGGATAGTGGAGCAATCCAAAACCAATGGCTTGATTCGCAAGCCAGTTGACCGTAATCAGAACGAAGGCGTCACGACGGGGCAAGAATAAAGCCGCAAGCGCAGCAAGCGCGGCGAAGGGAGTGCCGCAAGCCAGGCCTAAGGTGCTCGCCACCGTGAGCACGGTCAAGATTCCGCCCCACGCAAAGCGCTTCGCCAATTGTGTATCCGGTTGCTGAAGTGTCATGGTTTGATTCCTCGTTGGGCCGGCGTTCAGAACTTCGCCTTGACGCCGGCGAATGCGCCCAGCGTCGGTTGATCGAAGGCATCCGGATTTTGATAGTGCCGATTGAGCAAATTGGTCGCACGCGCGGTCAGCGCCCAATGGCTGTTGAGATCATAGATCGCCGCCAGATCCACCGTGGTGTAGCCAGGCGCATTCAACCGCGGAATCGAGCCGTCCCGGTTGGTGTCCACCCAGGAACTGACCGACAACACGGTTGCACTGAGCGAAAGCCGGTCGGTCGCCTGCCAATTGGTATTCAGGCTCTCTTTGTTTTTCGGCCGGCGCAACAATTCCAGCTGGGTCGTCTCGTCGGTGGCCTGCGTGTAGGTATAGTCCAATCTAAAGGTCAGCTCCGGAATCGGCTGGTAAGTCACGAAGCTTTCGACCCCGTCCGTCTTGGCGCGCCCGATATTGGCCCACGTGCTGAAGTCCGCGCTGCTGGTGATGAGATCCTTGATGTTGATCCGAAAGTAGGTCATGCCGAAGCGCAGGCTGTTCTTGAGCAGTGCCTGCTCGAAACCTGCGTCCCAGCCCAAGTCCGTTTCCGGTTTCAAGTTCGGATTCGCAAAGAAGAAGAAGTCCGGAAAACTCTGGAACAACTCGACCAACGTGGGCGCCTTGAAGCCCGTACCGATGCTCGCTTTGATCTTGGTGCCGGTGTCCGCGATGAGATATTCCGGGGCGAAGCGATAGGTTACCTTGCTGCCAAATCGATCGTTGTCGTCATACCGAATCGCCAAGGTGTCGTAGAAGCCGTCAAAGAAGTTCGACTGCAATTCGACATAGCCCGAATCGATGTTGGTGCTCGCGGAAATCGGCGTCGTAATCGAATCATGCTGGTGTTCGGCGCCCAAAACCAATTTCTGATTGGCTTGAAGAGTCACGATGCCCTGCCAGTCGAATTTCACGCGGGCGCCGAAGTTGTCCGTTTCGGACGGTCCGTCGGGACTGAAGTCGTAGGATTTGATGTTGCTATAGGCGGCGCCCAGCGTTTGGTCGAAAGCCCCACCGAAGCTCACCAAGTGGGCGGTCGCGCGGGTGTAGTACTGCTTGGTGTTCGAGTCGCTCTGTGCGGTGTCGGGGATTGTCGGGAAGAAGGCGAAATTATCCCCGGTGAATCGCAGGTGTGAATCCGTATAGCGCGCAACCAACCCGAGATCGAAGGTGTCCGTGACGTCATAGCCCAGTTTCGTGGAGCCGGTGAGGTTGTCGTAGTAGTCGTCAATCCGCTGCTGGCCCGGCTGCAGATAATCGGACGGCGTGACCGGGGTCGAACCCGAATGAAAGTGCTGGAAACTGACTGCATAGTGGAACTTATCAGCTGATCCGCTTACGCCCGCGGTTTGATTGAAGGTGTCGAATGATCCCGCTTCGATACCCGCATTGAATTGCGCAGGCCCGCTGCCGCTCTTGGTAATCACGTTGATCACGCCGCCCACGGCGTCCGATCCGTAGAGACCGCTTTGCGGGCCGCGCAAGACTTCCACTTTCTGAATGTCCTGGGTCAAGAGTTGGCCGAAATCAAATGCGGCATTGGAGCTGCTTGGATCGCCGACGTCGATACCGTCAATCAGCACCTTGGTGTGGTTCGGATTCGTGCCGCGCATGAACACCGAGGTCAGGCCGCCTGGGCCGCCCGATTGAACGACATTCAACCCTGGAACTTCTTTGAGCAGATCCGGCAACGTGCGTATCTGCCGTGCAGCGATTTCCTCCGACGTAACGACGGTCACGCTGCTCGCAATTTGAAGCTCGGGCGTCGGTATGCGGGTTGCGGTGACCACGGTGGACTGCAACTCGGTGTCCGAGTCCGGGCCGGCAACGGACGCACGGAATGGAATGAATAGCGCAACGCAAGTAGCGGCTACGCAAGTAGCGGCGGATCGAATGTTCAAGGCGGCTCCCAGTGGCGACAAACCAAGGACCGCATCGACTCAGGCGTGCGAAAGCCCTGCGTCAGCGCAGTCCACTCCGTCGCCACTAGGTTTTTTCCTCTCGCTCAGCACACCCCGGCTGGTCGATGGGCGACCACAACAGGTAGGTTTCCTGGCTCGCGGC